>Ga0118677_10001161_pt1 | contig 41276 bp, 34 predicted proteins | sample AliMusrvi5mmetaG_FD_86154 | JGI IMG/M metagenome (GOLD analysis project Ga0118677, IMG submission 86154)
CTGGAGAAGTTTTGATGCTGGGGGCTGGATGCTGGATAGGGGGGGTGGGCTACGGGATGCCGGAAAGATGGGCTCCCCCGCCCCGGGAGGGGAGGGGGAGCCCATCTTTCCGGCATCCCGTATCCCACATCCCGTATCCAGCATCCAGCATCCAGCATCAAACCTTCTCCAGCGACCGCTTAATAAAGTCACTCAGATCCTTCCCCTTCAGCATGTTCTGGGCGAGGAGCGCAAGGTCAAACAATGACTTGATCGTCATGGAGTTTTTTGCCTCATCTTTTTCGGTCAGTAGTTTGCCGATCACGGGGCTGTTGGAGTTGATCACCAGGTTGTAGTTTTCCGGCAGCTGACCCATGAACGACATTCCTCCGCCGCCAAGGGCCGACATGTCTTTCATCCTGCGCATGAATTCGGGCTGCATCACCAGGATGGGCTGATCCGTTTCACTCATGCTTTCAAAAATCACGGAGAACTTTGCCTTGTCCACCTGCTTTTCGATCATCTCCTGGAGAACTTTCTTCTGCTCATCATCAAGTTTTGACGGCATGGGTTCTTCTTTCGGGATGAGCTTCTCAACCGTATCGGCATCCACGCGAGCAAAGCGGGTCTTCTCAAATTTCTGTTCGAGTGTATTGATGAAATGCGCGTCGATGACACCATCCAGGAGAAGGACGTCGTACCCTCTTTCCTTAACGGTTTCGATGAAACTGAACTGCTCCTGGGCGTTGTTTGTATAAATGTAAATGAGGTTTCCGTCTTTGTCCTGCTGGGCCGGACGGGTATGTTTTTCGTACTCTTCAAAGGTGAAATAGGTGCCGTCGGTGTTTTTCAGCAGGCAGAATTTTTTTGCGCGGTCAAAAAAGGTTGGCTCAGAGATGATGCCATATTCAATGAAAACCTTGATGTCGTCCCACTTTGCCTCGAAATCCTTGCGGTTGTTCTTGAAGAGCTCCTCAAGCTTGTCAGCCACTTTCTTGGTGATGTGGCCCGATATCTTCTTGACATTCGGATCGCTCTGCAGATAGCTCCTGGAGACGTTCAGCGGGATGTCCGGTGAATCAATGACCCCATGCAGCAGTGTCAGGAAGTCTGGAACGATGCCTTCAACGGAATCGGTTACGAAAACCTGGTTGCAGTACAGCTGGATCTTGTCTTTCTGTACCTCGAACGATTTCTTCACCTTCGGGAAATAAAGGATCCCGGTGAGGTTGAAGGGATAATCCACGTTCAGGTGAACCTGGAAAAGCGGATCCTCGAAATTGTAAGGATAGAGTTCGTGAAAGAACTTCTTGTAGTCCTCATCTGTAAGACCGGTCGGTTTCTGTTTCCAGAGCGGGTTGATGTTGTTGATGATCCTTGGCTTTTCAACTTCGATCTCTTTGTCGTGGCCGTGTTCATCTTTTTCGCCTTCCACCTTTTCCCATGTCTTTTCATTGCCGAAACGAATGGGCACCGGGAGGAATTTGCAGTATTTTTTCAGTAACTCGAGTACCTTGAATTCTTCCAGGTATTCCTTCGATTCTTCCGAGATATGAATGATCACATCCGTGCCGCGCTCTTTGCGGTCGGATTCTTCCATGGTATATTCCGGGCTGCCGTCACATTCCCAGTGAACAGCTTTTGTTTCACCGCCTTTTTTGTAGGTTTTGGTGATTATCTCCACCTGGTCGGCAACCATGAAGGCAGAATAAAATCCGAGACCGAAATGGCCGATCAGGGCATTCAGTTCCGACTCTGATTTGGTTTTGAACTTCTTGACAAACTCTTCAGCGCTTGAAAATGCGATCTGGTTAATATATTTGTCCACCTCCTCGGCATTCATCCCGATCCCTTTGTCACGTATGGTAAGTGTTTTGGCTTCTTTATCGAGAATGACCTCAATGGTGATGTCGTCAATATCCCCGCTGAATTTACCAAGCGATGCGAGGGTCTTCAGTTTCTGGGTTGCATCAACAGCATTGGATATCAGCTCCCTCAGGAATATCTCGTGGTCAGAATAGAGGAATTTTTTGATAATGGGAAAGATGTTTTCCGTCTGGACATTGATTTTTCCTTTTTGCATAGTCGTTCTAAGTTTTTGTTTGATGGCAGGGCATCATCAAAGGAAGTGCCAATTGTTGCAATCTGACAAAATGGCAAATGAAACTACGAACTTCGAACTACGAACTACGAATGACCTCATCCCCCGGCCCCTTCTTTTGCAAAAAGAAGGGGAGCGCTTTTTCCGGGATTTCTTTTTTCTATTGACATATAAGTCCAGTGGGCTAATGCCAGATGCGGACAGCGGATTGATTTAGTTCGTCGTTCGTAGTTCGTCGTTCGTAGTTCAGATAACCTTCAGTCAGTCTGGCCCGTTTTTCTTATGAAAGCCTTATGAAAGTCTTATGACGGCCTTATCGGTAGCTTGGTCAGAAACAGGAAATCCGCAGGGGGGAGGGGAGCAATCCGGCGGATATTTTTAAAGAGGTCATATTTGTCCTTTTTCCTGTCATGGAAGACACGTCAACCAACTGCAAAGATAGAGCATAAAAACCCAAAAAGCAAGAGCTAAAGTCGTCATATCGAAGGCTGTCCGAACAATTTAGAATCAATCCGGATAGCTATTTGTGATTTGTGATTTGTGATTTGCGATTTTCAATCCAGTATCCCGCATCCCGCATCCCGTATCCCACATCCCGCATCCAGCCTCAATGCACCACCACCACCTTCCCCGCCGACCGGTATTCTCCGGCAGTAAAGGAATAAAGATACGTTCCCGCCGTAAGCCTTCCGGCATCCAGTAAAATGCTGTGTTTTCCGACAGGGTAGGCCTGACTTGAACCCACCGGCAGCGGCTGCCCGTAAACAGTGGTAAAGGTGATCGTAACCGTTTCGGGCTGTTTCAATTCAAACCCGATTGTCGCCTCCTTGTTGCATGGATTGGGAAATACCCCCAAAAGCCTTGCATTTCCCGATTCGTTGTTTGCTGAAATGCCGGTATAGGTGCTGTATTCGGCATCGAACATGGACATGCCGTTACCATTGGTGCGTTCGGCATTCCATGCAAAGGCGGGTTTCTGTTGATCCTCGCTGGTGATTACCTTCGGCCAGGGAGCCTTGAGATTGGCGGCGTCATTGTAACCGGAAGAGACCGTCTCCCAGTGGTTGGGATCGGCAAAGTTGAACTCTTTCTTAAGACAAACTAACTTTTGCGATGTGGAATCATAAGCGGTCATGTAAAAGTATTTGTCAAAATGGTTGAAGGTGACATCGGGCTGAATTTCATTGTGAGCAGTTGCCGCAACATTGATCTTATGAAAGGAAGAGGTTGTGGCTGACTTAAGGTTGTAAAAACCCCCGATATCATAAGCGTTTGTCGAAGTGCGGTTTTGGAAAAGGACTACGGAACTCATGTTGGCGCTGTCGTTGTCTGCCGCATCATTCTGGCAGGCGATGCTTGGATTGCTGCATTGATTATCGTAGGAAACATCCCCACAGTCGAGGCAGACCGGAGTGGTAAAGGCCCCGTTTATTCCGGGATCGGAATGCGAGGTATATATGTGTCCGGTGGAATGAACGAGATCTTCCCTATCCTCCCAGGCCGCATAATACTTGCCGGTGTTGAATGTTGGCGAATATCCATAGGCAAGAGAAACATTTTTGAACCTCCGCGTTGAGGAAACCATGAGAACCTTTCGGTTGTCTATTGGAACCCCACCTGTTCGCGTAGAACAGAAAACTACGGAATCCCGGTGATGAATATTATCATAAACAGAAAACAGCATTCCGACAGAATAGGGAGATGTTCCTGGAGATGGAGTCAGATAATCAGTTGCAATTTTCAGATCATGGTACTTGGCCAAGGTAGCTGAATATGTTACGATTGGAGCCTCAAACTCTCCTGTATTCCCATTATATCTGTCAAGGTTTACCGAATTTTGATATATGCCTAATGTGTCGTTGACAATATAACTGATAAAAAGCTTAAGACTGGGAACAGAGTTGCCGGTTGAAAGAAGTCCAATATTATCCCAACTTGTATTATTATCGATAAATTGAGCATTGCACAGCATATTCCAGGAATATCCATTATCAGTTGATTTGTATATGGTAAAGCCTGCATATCCATACCTTGTATGGGAACACATTGCAAAAAGCCACCCATTGAAGGCAGGACTCATAGTTACAAATCGTTGATTTAGGGTCGGCTGATCCCCAATTATAATGTCTTTCCCGAAAAGAGGCGATCCGCCAGGGTTTATAGGCAAACCGGGAAAATCACCTGATGCTGTTTGTGCGAGAAGAGGAGCGAAGCTGGCAACAGCAAGTATTATTGCCAGAAGGAAGGAAGGAAGGAAGGAAGGAAGGAAGATGTTTTCATGGCAGTTGTTTTTGCAGAATGAATCTTTATTGAAAATAACCCGATAGAATATAATATCAAAGTAAATGAAATAAATCGGGATAAGCAAAAATAATATGCGAATATGCGAATGACGAATATGCGCTGCTTTGATGGGGACCGCATCCAGCATCCAGCATCCAGCATCCAGCATCCAGCATCCAGCATCTCGAATCCCGTATCCCGAAATATTTCCCTCCCTTTCACGAATCATCGAAGAAAATTCCTAATTTTACATGGTCTATACCCGATCTCTGAAAAATAACATTAAAAACTACACATATGAGCACGATTGACTGGAAAAATCTACCATTCGGTTATTTCAAGACAGACTACAATGTACGCTGTTATTACAAGGACGGGAAATGGGGCGAACTCGAAGTTACCGACTCCGAGTACATCACCATGCACATGGCTGCAACCTGCCTTCATTACGGACAGGAAGCCTTTGAAGGGATGAAAGCCTTTACCGGCGTTGACGGAAAAGTCCGCATCTTCCGCCTCGATGAAAACGGCAAACGAATAAACAGCTCCGCACGGGGGATCCTGATGCCGGAAATTCCCGCCGAACTCTTCCGTGAAGCCTGTATTAAAGCTGTTCAGCTGAATCTCAAATATGTACCGCCTTACGGGGAAGGTGCATCCTTATACCTTCGTCCGTTACTCATCGGAACGGGCGCCCAGGTAGGTGTTAAACCTGCAAAGGAGTATACCTTCATGGTTTTTGTAGGCCCCGTGGGTCCCTATTTCAAGGAGGGCTTCAGCCCGGTAAAGATGCAGATCGTCCGCGATTTCGACCGCGCTGCGCCACTGGGAACAGGAAACATCAAGGTAGGCGGTAATTATGCTGCCAGCCTGCGTGCCGGTGAACGTGCCCACCAGGATGGATTTGCCTCCTGTATTTTCCTCGATGCAAAAGAGAAAAAATACATCGATGAAGCTGGTCCCGCCAACTTCTTCGGTATCAAAAACAATACCTATATCACACCCGACTCTGTCTCCGTACTGCCTTCTATAACGAACATGTCACTTCGCGTCATCGCCGAAGAACTCGGCATGAAGGTGGAACGCCGTCATGTTCCTGTTGAAGAGCTGGCAGAATTTGACGAGGTAGGCGCCTGCGGAACAGCAGCCGTGATCTCACCCATCTGCAAGATCGTCGACCGTGATACCGGGCATGAATACCAGTACTGCAAAAACGGCAGCGCCGGTCCCATCTCCAAAAAACTCTACGACAAATTGAAGGGCATACAGGAAGGCCTAGAGCCGGATAAGTACGGGTGGATCACGATAGTGGAGTAACGAGTGACGGGTGACGGGTGACGGGTAACAAGCATCCAGCATCTAGCATCCAGCATCCAGGATCCCAGCCATCTCCGCCTGCATTCGCACCGCTTCCTCCCTCGCTTTTTTAGCAAAGTCTTTCTCCTGTGAGGCAAAGATGATATTGCGGCTTGAATTGACCAGCAACCCGCAATCTTTGGTGAGGCCGTACTTTGCGACTTCCTGCAGACTTCCGCCCTGGGCGCCGACGCCGGGAACGAGAAGGAAATGATCCGGAACAAGTTCCCTTACACGGGTCAGCATCTCTGCCTTGGTAGCGCCAACCACATACATCATGTTGTCGGCGGTTCCCCATTGCTGCGATTTGATCAGCACCTGTTCATAAAGCTTCTGTCCGGAATCTGCATCCTTTATGAGCTGGAAATCATCGGAGCCTTTATTTGATGTCAGTGCAAGAAGAACGACCCATTTATCCGGGAACCCCAGGAAGGGCTTTACGGAGTCTTCACCCATGTATGGTGCAACCGTTACAGCATCAAAATCAAGTCCCGACTGCTCCGGGTTGAAAAAAGCATTGGCATACTGGGCGGAGGTATTGCCGATATCCCCGCGCTTCGCATCCGCGATGGTAAATACATCGAATTTCTTCAGGTAGTGAAAGGTCCGCGCCAGGCTGTTCCATCCCAGAACGCCCCGGGATTCATAAAAAGCAAGGTTGGGTTTGTAAGCCACCGCCAGGTCATGCGTGGCATCGATGATCTGCTTGTTGAACTCATAAACCGGATCGTGCTTTTTCAGTAAATGCGCGGGGATCTTGGTCATGTCTGAATCCAGACCAATGCAAAGAAATGATTTTTTTGCCCGGATTTGGGAAATAAGGTCAGTTCTGTTCATTCTTCGATCATTTGGATAATCGCATATTTAAGAGACGGCTTCTTTGAGGCGTTCAGCGTTTTCCGCAAGCTGAAGCGCATCAATAAGCGGCTGCACCTCCCCATCCATCACAACAGCAAGATTATACATCGTGAGGTTGATGCGATGGTCGGTGACACGGCTCTGGGGATAATTGTAGGTACGGATCTTCGCTGAGCGGTCACCGGTGGAGACCATCGTCTTCCTTTTCTTGGAGATCTCATCCAGGTATTTCTGATGCTCGAGCTCGTAGAGACGGGAACGCAATACCTTCATGGCCTTCTCGAAATTCTTGATCTGCGACTTTTCATCCTGGCAGGAAACCACGATACCCGAAGGAACGTGGGTGAGGCGGATCGCGGAATAGGTCGTGTTTACCGACTGTCCGCCGGGACCGGAGGAGCAGAAGGTGTCTTTCCTGACATCCGATTGCTTGACTTCCACATCAAACTCATCGGCTTCGGGCAGGATGGCAACGGTGGCCGCAGACGTATGAACACGTCCCTGGGTTTCCGTCTGGGGTACCCGCTGTACACGGTGTACACCCGACTCATATTTCATCAGTCCGTAAACGCCTTCGCCCGACATATTGAAGATAATTTCCTTATAGCCGCCGGCGGTACCTTCGGTACAATCCACCAGTTCAACTTTCCAGCCGCGGTTCTCGGCATATTTGTTATACATCCTGAAGAGGTCTCCTGCAAAGATGCTGGCTTCATCACCACCGGTACCGGCACGGATCTCCACCACGGCATTCTTCTCATCTTCCGGGTCGGCAGGGATCAGCATGATGCGGATATCTTCTTCCAGTTTATCTTTTTCCGTGGCCAGATTTTCCATCTCCTCTTTCGCCATGGCACGGAATTCTTCATCCTTTTCGTTATAAACGATCTCCTTGGCATGTTCGAGGTTGCCGATCACGTTCTTATACACCTCGTAGGCCTCGATGATGGGGGTCAGCGTCTTGTATTCCTTGCTGAGCTTGATGAACCGCTTCATGTCTGCCATGACGGCCGGCTCATTCATCTCCACCTGGATGGTATCAAATTTCTGTTTTATTAACTCAAGTTTATCGAGCATAATTCCTTTCCGAATTGATCTGCAAAGGTAGGGAAATTTTGGATGCTGGATGCTGGATACTGGATGCTGGATAAACTCAATATCTCAATATCCCAATATCCCAATATCTAATACCTGAACTCCCCGTTCTCCGACAGAATGGTAAGTTCTCGCTGATGTGCGGCTTCGCAGCGGCCAACGATCCGGGCTTCGATATTGAATCCGGATGATATTTCGATGATCTTCTCTGCAATTTCCTCCGGTACATAAAACTCCATTCGGTGTCCCATGTTAAAGACGCGGTACATTTCCTCCCAGGGAGTGCCGGATTGTTCCTGTATGAGCCGGAAAACGGGTGGAACGGGAAAGAGGTTATCTTTTATAACATGCAGCTGATCGGTGAAATGTAGGATTTTCGTTTGTCCGCCACCGCTGCAGTGGATCATTCCATCGATCTGGTGGCGGAAGTGTTCCAGTACCCTTTTTACTACCGGGGCATAGGTCCGGGTGGGGGAGAGGATGAGTTTACCGGTATCGATCCCGGCAATGCCGGAGGGTGTCGTCAGCATCAGGTTGCCGGAATAGGCAAGATTTTTCGGAATTGACGGATCATAACTTTCCGGGTAGGCGGCTGCATAACTGTGATGCAGGACATCATGCCGTGCAGAGGTCAGGCCGTTGCTGCCGATGCCGCTGTTATAAGCTTTTTCAAAGCTAGCCTGCCCTGAGGATGAGAGCCCGACGATCACATCGCCGGCCCGGATATTCCCGTTGTCGACTACCTGATCTCTCCGGATCCGGCAGAATACAGTTGAATCAACAATGATGGTTCTTACCAGGTCCCCGACATCGGCCGTTTCTCCCCCGGTGGAATAAAGGTTGATGCCCCATTTGTGCATCTCTTGAATGAACTCTTCCGTTCCGTTGATGATCGCCTTGATCACCTCGCCGGGGATCAGGTTCTTGTTCCGGCCGATTGTTGATGAGAGCAGTATGTTTTCGGTAGCCCCGACACAAAGCAGGTCATCCAGGTTCATCACGATGGCATCCTGCGCAATACCGCTCCATACAGAGAGGTCACCGGTCTCTTTCCAGTAGAGGTAAGCCAGTGAAGATTTTGTGCCGGCTCCGTCAGCATGCATGATGTTGCAGAAGTCAGGGTCGCCGGAAGCAATATCGGGGATGATCTTGCAGAAAGAGCGTGTGAAAAGGCCCTTGTCAACGTTACGGATTGCGGCATGTACATCCTCCTTTGATGAGGAGACGCCCCTTTGCCCGTAACGTGTCGGATCGGTCATTTAAAAGACGAATTTATTGTTTTTTGTATCGATGGTGAACTTACCGAACTTCATCAGGGTGCTTTCACCGAAAAGGATGTTGTTCTTTACCTGCTTGCTGACCGTCACTTCAATGTCTTTGACGGTATTGCTGCCTATACGCATCTCCTTGATTGTGAAAACAGCCTTGTCGGCAATAGATCCCTCTCCGATGATCTTCGAAACATCACCTTTGAAGTCATTTTTATCGATCACGCCGTCTTTCAGAAGCTTCATGGCAGCAGTCGGTGATATCCTGAAATCGGTCTCGGCCTTGCTGTATTCAAATGTCATGGTTACTCCGTTAAGGAAACAGGTTGCTTCCTGGTTTCCGTCTTTATTGGTCGTGAATGGGACATTGTTCTCTTCGGGATTCTGAACGATCTCAATTTCAGGTGCAGTTGTTTTTCCGGATTTCTGCTTCGGGATAAAGTCGTTGCGCAGGATGCTGAACTCCGTTCTCCGGTTCATGGCATGTGCTGCCTCTTTCACCGGGGTGTTCGGCAACAGGTTGATCACTGAGTCGGTCAGTACGGTGCCGGCCTTGAAGGTATAACCTTCCCGGGTGTAATCCTTTAACAAGGTACGAGGGACTCTTTCACCATAGCCCTTTGCAACGAGCCGGTCGGGGTCAATTCCGCGGGATACGAGATAGTCCACAACGCTTTGCGCACGTTTCTGTGAAAGGATGTCATTGCGTTCGTCATTGTCGCGGGAGTCGGTATGGGAAGCCAGCTCGATCACGATGTTTTCATTGGCATCCAGGGTTTCGATCAGTCCCTGCAGTGAATCCTGGAACTGTGGTTTCAGGTCCCATTTGGCAAGGTCGTAAAGGATATCGGGCAGTACGACCGGTTTTTTCGGGATGGGACGTAGCACGAAATTCCTGACGAGATCCCTGCTCTTCTCAAGTCCGACTGTGGTCTCTTTCCCTTTTTCATTGAAGTAGTCCTTCTTGGTGATCATGATCTCGAAGGTGGTATTCGGCGCGATCTGGTTCTTGTTGAAGCTGTAGTTTCCCTTCTCATCCGTGGTATACTGCATGGACTTGCCGTTGGTGCCTGTTATCTTCACCAGTGCTCCCGGAACCGGCTGCAGCGTCCGGTCGTCGGTTACGTTGCCTGCAAGCGTAAATAATAAAGGAGGAACCACGAATGACCATATGTCATCCCGTCCTTTTCCGCCGGGGCGGTTGGATGAAAAATAACCCTCTTCCTGTTCATCGGGATTGAAAACAATGCCGAAATCATCGGCCGGGGAGTTCATCGGGTATTTCAGGTTTTCCGGTTTGCTCCATTTGTCGCCTGTCCTGACGGACCTGTATATATCCAGACCGCCCATTCCCGGGTAGCCGTTGGAGGAGAAATAGAGGATGCTGTCTTCCCGGATAAAAGGGAAGAGTTCATCGCCCGGTGTATTGATATCCGGTCCAAGGTTGATTGGCTTGGTGTAACCACCGGCTTTGGTCTTTCCCTTCTTTGTGATCACCCAGATATCTTTTCCGCCCTGTCCGCCGGGAAGATCAGCTGAAAAATAAAGAGCGCTTTCATCGTTATTAACGCAGGGATGACCGGCAACCTTTGTACTGTCGCCATTGGTGACATCGATCAGTTCGGGTTCACCCCAGGTTGAGGTCGTAGGATGGCTGATGCGGTAGATCCCGCAGCCGTTTTTCTTTTTCTGGTCGTTCCAGCAACGGGTGAAATAGAAAGTTGTGAAGCGGGAGTTGAACTTTCCCGCACCTTCGCTTGCCTTTGTATTCAGCATCTCGCTCTGGTCGGCGAGCACCGGTGTATTCCATTCTCCCTTCCGGTCTTTCCTGGCACGGAAAAAATCGGAGAACTCAAGGCCTGTCCAGTTGTCCATATCTTTGCCGGTAGAGGCGGCACGGTCGGAAGTAAACATGATAGAACTCATGGTCTTATCGGCATAGGCCGGTCCGTAGTCGTCATCCTTCGTGTTGATCTTCTTCTCCCATTTTACATCATACTTTGAGGGGTTCTTCATCCACTCCTTAGCCATGGTGCAACTCTGAATGCCCATGTCTCCCTTTCCATCGGTACTGATCACAGCCTTATAGGCTTCATATTGTTTCAGGGCCTCATCGTAATTTCCATTGGATTTCAGTGCATCAGCATAATAAAGGATGATCCTCGGTTCGGTCTTTACATATTTCGAAGTAAGCAGCCGCTTGTAAGCGATCTCGGATTTCTTGGTGTTATTCATCATCCGGTAGCATTCTGCCATCCGGAAAGAGACCCGGTCTTTTTCTCCCTTGTTCTTTTTTACTTTGGAATAGGCCTTCTGATACCGTGTAAGTGCGATCATGAACTGCTGATCAGCGAAGGCGTCATCTGCCATCCGGGTATACTTGTTCTGGGCAAATGCGGACGTGGAAAGGAGGAACAGAAAAAGGGTAAGGATTCCCAGTGTTTTTATCATGATGAATGCTTTAATTCAATTCAATAAACATGAATATGATGGTATTATTGTATCAGTTTATGCATGTACAGTTAGAGGATAAGGTGTCATAACAGCGGGTATAATTTTTTTCAGCAATGGCTGTTATTTCCGGAGAAGCACAGTGATCGGTTGTGTTCACCATATGATGGGTATCGATCTTCATTTTCTTATTCCGGAACGATGGATCACCGAAGCAGGGGAGTCCGCTGTACCGGAACATCTGGTAAGTAGTTTTCAGGGGATCTTCAATGTCAAGCCAGTCACCAAGGGACTTCAGGACAGACTCAGAGTTTTCTATCAGCCGTTCCGACGGTATGAAAACCGAATTGCCGTTCGTCTGCCTGCATTCGTTCTCCATTTCTGCCAGTCTGTTTGTATAGTAGTCAAGAACCAGTTGCTGATTGTCGTACCAGCCATTAAAAACCCCTCGGTCATTTTTTACCATCCTGCGGATACTTGAAAAAGTCTCCTCCGGCTTGCGCAGAAGAAAGACAAACCGGAAATTCTGATCTTTCAGGAACGCTTCAGGCACAGTAAACTCATTATGGAGTATTTTGTCCAATACGAAATTACCTTTATTTTGTCTCCCCTGTGTTAAATATGTCCAGTACCGTAGTCTCATCAGATCTGAATTTCCATCATAGGGATGAAGCATTTCGGAATAGCCGGATATCTGATCATTGCTTCCCAGGATATGGCAGAGCAGCGTTGAGAAACATCTCATATGGCTGATGACAAAGATGTATTTTTTTTCTTCTTTAAAGATCTCCGGATGAAGCAGACTGGTTAAGTGAAGTCTTAACGTGGAGATTTTTAATTCAGAATGGGTAATCTTCATTATCCGGTAAATTCAAAAAAGTACGCGATGCAATCATTGGCCATAACCCTTTGCCTTACAAAAATAAAAAAAGTCCCGATAAGACCGGGACTTTTTCTATTGGGTCAGAAATGATTATTTGCCTTTTCCTTTTTCAAGCTCCTTTTTTTCCTTGTTGCGTTTCCTGAGCATGATCAGGTCATAGGCAATCGGGGTGGCATTGAATACGGAGGAATAGGTTCCGGATACAACCCCTACGATAAGAGCGAATGTGAATCCTCTCAGTACTTCACCACCGAAGATGAAGATCACGACCAGGGTAACGAATGTGATACCGGAAGTGTTGATGGTACGTCCAAGGGTGCTGTTGATAGCGCCGTTGATATTGACTGCAAGGTCACGCTTCGGATAGAGGCCGGTGTATTCACGGATCCTGTCGAAGATGATAACCGTATCCATGATGGAGTATCCGATGATGGTCAGCAGTGCGGCGATAAACGACTGGTCGACCTCCATGCCGAATGGCAGGATGCCATGGAACAGGGTAAATGCCGTAATGATGATCAGCGTGTCATGGGCAAGTGAGATAACCCCTCCGAGACCATACTGCCAGTTCTTGAAACGGATGGCGATATAGATAAAGATGATAATGAGGGAGAAGATAACCGCCATGAATGACTTCCAGATCAGGGAGTAGGAGATGGTCGGGTCTACACGCTGTGAACTGCGTTCACCAATGATCTTTTTGGGATCGTTGGATTTGAACTGTTCAAGTGTGATGGGTACCCTGTAGAAACTCTTCAGTCCGGAGAACAGTTTTTCGTTCACAATGGAATCGGCTTTTACCGTACGTTCATTGATCATGAACTTGGTGGTGATCTTCACCTGGTTGCTCGGGCCAAAGGTCTTTACTTCAGGAGATTCACCGAATGTTTTCCTTAACGATTCGCGGATACTGTTGGTAGAAACGTTCTGGTCAAAACGGACAACGTAGCTTCTTCCACCCGTGAAATCCAGACCCGGATCCAGACCTCTAACGAATATACTGACGATCCCCGGAAGGATGATGAGCAGTGAGAGGATGTACATCTTTTTACGAAGGCCGATGAAATCGATCTTGGTATTCTGGAAAGCATTAAAGGTGAATTTATTTCCGGTAGTGATGTTCATGTTGCGGTCGAGCATCCATTCAAAACAGAGACGGGCAATGAAGATGGATGAGAACAGTGACAGGAGCAGACCGATAACGAGGGTGGTTGCGAAACCCTGAACAGGGCCTGAACCGAAGATATAAAGAACAATACCGGTAAGGATCGTGGTAACGTGACCGTCGATGATAGCAGAAAGTGCATGGTGGAAGCCGTCTTTGACGACAAGCCTCAGGCCTTTGCCCGCCCGGATCTCCTCTCGCATTCGCTCGTAGATGATAACGTTTGAGTCGACCGCCATAGCAAGGGTAAGAACAACACCGGCGATACCGGGGAGGGTCAGAACGGCGCCGATGGAGGCAAGAACACCGAAGAGGAAAAATACGTTGGCAAACAGCGCGATATCAGCTACGTGACCAGCGCCATTGTAATAGAGCGACATATAAAGAAGTACGCCGATGAATGCGATGATGAAGGAGAGCATACCGGCATTGATGGATTCCTGACCGAGTGACGGCCCTACTACTTCTTCCTGGACGATCCTGGCCGGAGCCGGGAGTTTACCTGCCTTCAGAATGTTGGCAAGATCCTGTGCTTCTTCAACGGTCATGCTGCCACCCGTGATGGAGGACATACCGTTCGGAATTTCGCTGTTAACATTCGGGTAAGAATAGATGTAACCGTCGAGTGCGATGGCAACCTGTTTTCCGATGTTGTCACCGGTAAGACGTTTCCAGATACGTGCGCCTTCACCATTCATCGACATGGATACTTCGATCTTGCCGTTCTGGTCGTAGTCCTGACGTGCGTTGGTGATCACATCACCTCCAAGCGCAGGAGAACCGTCGCGTGAAGTAACCTTTAAAGCAACGAGGTCAAGGACGTCCGGGGTTTCGAGACGTGGTTTCACGGTCCATGCAAGTTTCAGGTCGCGGGGGAACATATTCTTCACCTGCTTGAGCATATGGTTAACCCTGGCGGTATCTTTTATAAATGCACGGCCGACGAGTGCTGTCTGGCCCGGTACATATTGTCCCTGCTTGTCCTGGTAGATTGCCGGTGACAGATAGGCGAACAAGGGGTTCTTCTTTGCATAATCATCAAACGACTGGTTTTTCTTAGACGCGCCTGCCTTGGAGGCGGTGTCTTTGCCAAGCTGCTTCAGCAGTGCATTTTCTTTCTTGGCGGTATCGGCCTTAACTGCGGTTTTTGCTGTTTTCGGGGTTTCCTTGGCAGCTTTTGCAGCTTCTTTTTTCGTGTCTGTTTTTGCAGCCAGCATTTGCTTGTTGTCAATGCTCTTTTTCATGGAGGCTGTATCCTGTGCCCTTGCGGTGTCGGATTTCGTGGTATCGCCAACCTCACTCATGATAGCGGTAAGTTTTTTGTTGGCTTCAGCGAAATAGGAATAAAGCTCAGGATACTGATATGTTTCCCAGAACTCCAGCTGAGCAGTTCCCTGCAGAAGTTTACGTACACGCTCCGGATCCTTGATGCCCGGAAGTTCGATCAGGATACGACCTGCGGTCTGAAGGCGCTGGATGTTTGGCTGGGTAACGCCGAAACGGTCGATACGTGAGCGGAGGATGTTGAAAGTACGGTCGATGGCTGCATTGGTCTCTTCGCGGATAACCTTGATCACATCCTGGTTGGTGGAGTTGTAGTTGATCTTGTCTTTTAACTCAACAGTGTTGAAAATGGAAGCCATTTTAGCATTGGGGTCCACTTCCTTGAAAGAGTTGGAGAAAAGGTCGACGAAATCAGAGGTACTGGATTTTTCCTTATCCAGCGCTTTCTGCAGGGCTTTGTTGAAGGTGGGGTCTTGGCTGTAACCGGAGAGGGCGCGGATAATGTCCGGAACGGAAACTTCCATCGTAACGTTCATACCGCCCTTAAGGTCAAGACCAAGGTTGATCTCGCGTTCACGTACGTCCTTCAAGGTATATTTCTTGATCAGGATGTTATACACGGGAATGCTCGACATCGAGTCATTGTAATATTCCAGCCTGGATTTTGCAATCGAATCCGTATAGAATTCCAGCTTAATGGGATCACCATTTGCCATCTTACGGGCCATTTCGGCAACCACCGGGGCGGTGGAATAGGCATCAGCCTTCCGTGAATGCAAATAACTGACAAAAGTGAATGAAAGCTGAAACAAACAAACTAAAACGAAAATGGTCGCAAAAAATTTAACAACACCTTTATTCTGCATGAGTCTCTGATTTTAAATAAATTAGATATCTTTTTTAAATGGTATTTTTTTTGAGTTTGCAAAAATAGGACTTTACTTTGAATTAAACAAAAAGGAAACAGGAATAATGCCGTAAGCTTGAATTATTATGATGTGCAGGTCAATTTGAACAATTTGTGAATTGCTGTTTTTAAGGCATCTGCGGGGGATTGGTATTGCCTTGCGGATCAGGAAATTAATATAGAATTAACAGAATGATAATCCAGGGTTAACAGTACCAATCAGATGACTGGATACATTTGTCTGAAATCTAACCCAATGAAAATCAATTCGTGTCAGTTCAATGATTCCTATTTTCCTATAATGGATGGCGTAGGGATGACGGTTCACAATTATGCAGACTGGTTAAACAGTAAATACGGAGAATCGGTTGTTGTGGTGCCCAAGGTTAAGGGATACCGTGATGTTGCGGATTATAAAGTTTACCGCTTCAAATCAATGCTGTTGCCCGGAATGAACCCTTACAGGGTCGGTTTGCCTTTCGTGGATGTCTCATTTAAAAAAAATTTAAAGAAGCAGAAAATTGATATCGCCCATGCACACTGCCCTTTCATCAGTGGGCAGATTGCATTGAAACTGGCCAGAAAGAACGGGATTCCGCTGGTCACCACTTTTCACACGAAATACCGTGAAGATTTTAAACGGATGGTCAGTAACGAACCCCTCCTTGATTATCTTGTGGATTATTCCATGGAATTTTATAAAAAGGCGGATCATGTCTGGGTTCCGAACAATGCAACAGGGATGACTTTGCGTGAATATGGCTATACAGGAGAATATGAAGTGATGGCAAACGGGTGCGATATTGAGATTCCGGATAAGCACCAGTTAATGAAAATGCGGAAAAAAGGACTTGAGGAGAGTGGTGCAGGGAAGGATGATTTTGTATTGCTTTTTGTGGGACAGCATCGCTGGGAAAAAAATGTCAGGATGATAATTGAGGCACTCAAGCAATTGAAATCAACAGGTGAAGATTTTTTTATGATTTTTGTCGGGGAAGGGTATGCACAAAAAGAGATGAAAAACATGGTGAAGCAACTGGAACTTGATGACCGGGTTCATTTTGCAGGAGTCATTACTGACCGGACCCGCTTACTGAACTATTATGCAGCGGCAGATCTTTTTTTATTCCCTTCTCTTTATGATAATTCCCCCCTTGTGATCCAGGAAGCTGCAGCTTTTGGCCTCCCTTCAATTGTTGTGAAAAACAGTTCGGCAGCAGAACCTGTAATAGACGGGGTCAATGGCTTTATAGTAGGAAATGATCCCGAATTCCTGGCCCGGCAGATTCATACCCTGATGTTCAAGCCACAAGTCGTAAAAAAAGCCGGACAGGGTGCACAAAAATCACTCTATCATCCCTGGGAATCGATCGCTGATGAGGTTTATTTCAGGTACAAGGATATTATCAAGGAGTTCAGGAAGAAGAAAAAGAGCAGCACAAAGTAATCCGGTTTGCCATGCAAGCATAGTTTTTAAGAGAAATTGACTATGCAGTATTTAACTATTATTTAACACGGATGGAGCCTTTAATAACGGGATTGACTTTAAAGTTTCTTTAGATTTGTAAGCGTTGAATCACTTAAATTTCAGTTCATGAGTTTTCTCATTATTGTTATCGGGCTTACTTTGATATTTGACTTTATCAATGGGTTCCATGATTCGGCTAATTCAATAGCTACCATTGTGACTACGCGGGTCCTTTCACCTTTTAGTGCAGTCCTGATGGCAGCCTTTTTTAATTTCATTGCCTACCTTGTTTTTAAACTGAATGTAGCCACCACAATCGGTAAAGGGGTGGTTGATCCGGATGTGATTAATCTTACAGTCATTGGCTCAGCTATCTTTGCAGCAATCGTTTGGAATCTGCTGACCTGGTGGTGGGGCCTTCCTTCAAGTTCCTCTCACACCCTGGTTGGTGGCCTCGTAGGGGCTGCTACAGCCAAAGCGGGCCTGGGGGCAGTCGTTTTCAGCGGCCTTATCAAGATTACCTTATTTATCGTGATTGCACCCTTTCTCGGGATGCTTATATCTTTCATCATATCTACGTTTGTTATTTATATTTGCCGAAACATGCCTCCAACGAAAGTGGATAAATATTTCAGGCGTTTTCAGATTGTATCGGCTGCGGCTTTTAGTCTTGGGCACGGTGGCAATGATGCTCAAAAATCAATGGGTATCATCTGGGTCTCCCTTATCGTATCCGGTTTATCGACCAAAACCTCACCAATAGATTTGTGGGTTGTCTTATCATGCCAGGGGGCAATTGCCCTGGGAACCCTTGTGGGTGGATGGAGAATTGTGAAAACGATGGGTCAGAAGATAACAAAGCTGAAACCATTTGAAGGATTTTGCGCCGAAACCGCAGGAGCACTGACCTTGTTCGGCGCAACACATTTTGGAATACCGGTCAGTACTACACATACAATCACCGGGAGCATCATGGGAGTGGGCGTACACAAAGGACTTTCTGCTGTTAAATGGGGGGTGACCACAAAAATATTCTGGGCCTGGATCCTGACAATCCCGGTATCTGCACTTATGGGAACAATTATCTATTTCATTTTGAATAGTTTAATCTGAAAAATATGAACTTCAACGATTTTGTAAAATGGTTCGTCCCAAAAAATGAATCTTTTTTCCCTTTTTTTGAAAGTGAAGCTAAATGTATCGTACAGGCTTCTGAACATCTTTATGAGATGCTGACAACAAAAAAAACACCAGAAGAAAGTCTGGAAATTTTGCTAAAGATTAAGGAAATTGAAAATGAAGGTGATGAGTTCACGCATGGAATTTATGAACAATTGGATAAATCGTTTTTAACCCCGTTCGACAGGGAGGATATACACCGGTTAGCCTCATCGCTCGATGATGTATTGGACTATATTTATGCTGTGAGCCAGCGAATTTACTGGTACAAGCCAAAACCGAAAAAAGTACGGGATGAGATAAAGAATTTCGCTGCTCTTATTAAAGAGTCAGCCATAGAGATTGAAATCTCTGTTCTTCACCTGAGGGATGCCAGTCGGAATAAAAGTAAGATCCTCACGAGTTGTGTCAATCTGAATACATTGGAAAATCAAGCGGATGAATTGTTTTTCCGGTATATGTCGGATCTTTTTGAAGACCAGGAAAAGGATACCATTGATATCATTAAAAATAAGGACATCATTTCAACGCTTGAACAATGTGTGGATGCTGCTGAAGATGTTTCAGACATCATCAAGACCATTTTAATTAAAAATGTTTAGCAAAACCGGCTGATTTCTTATTGCCGGCCTGGTAACCTGGGAAGAAAGGCTCCCGGTGAAAATGTTATTTAAATTTTAAATTCGGATAGTACGAAAAAAGTGTTGAAATATCTGAAAATAGCAGGTCTGTTGCTGATGGGAATTTTTGTGATTGCTTTTCTGCCGGCTCAGAAGAAGATAACCATAAAAGGATCGGATACAATGGTTATTCTGGCTCAGAAATGGGCCGAAGTGTACATGAAGAAAAATCCCGGTACGATCATCCAGGTGACAGGCGGTGGATCAGGAACCGGGATATCAGCGTTGATTAACGGCGGAACGGATATCTGCAACTCAAGCCGTCCGATGAAACAGTCGGAAATTGATAAGCTGAAAAGCCATTATGGGTCTCCCGGAGTGGAAGTGCCCTGTGCAGTTGATGGAATTACCATCTACCTGAATTTGGCGAACTCAGTAAATGAACTCTCAATAAGTGAGCTTAGCGATATTTTTACCGGCAGGATCAGGAACTGGAAACACTATGGCGGCCCGGATGCTGTAATAAAATTATATGGACGGGAAAACAGTTCCGGAACCTATGTATTCTTCCAGGAAAATGAGATCAAAGGGGATTATGCCGTCAATTGTCAGACTCTTCCGGGAACAGCCGCGGTTGTCAACGCGGTGAGTAAGGATAAATTCGGAATAGGTTACGGGGGAGCAGCATATGCTTCCGGCGTTAAACATTGCAAAATCAGGAAGGATGATAAAAGCCAGGCATACGAAGGAACGGCAGAGAATATTAAAAAAGGGGTTTATCCGATCAGCCGTTATCTCTATATGTACCTGAGAAACCGCCCGACCGGGGATATGAAAAAATATATCGATTGGATACTGAGTGTCGAAGGTCAGAAACTTGTAAGCGAAATAGGTTACTTCCCTGTGAAGTAATCTTGTTGTTGAATCATGTGAATACTGAATGGGTTGGCAGCATTATCGTGTATGCTGCCAACCTTTCTTTTGAAACAAACCATGGAAGAATTAAATAAAACCAACCAGTTTGTCTTCAGTAAAGAATCCCTCAGGAAGAAATTCCGTTTATCCGAATTTCTCTCCGAGAAGATCATTACCGGGGTTGCGTTTCTTTCCATCACCTTTATCATTCTGATCTTTTTCTTTGTTTTCAAAGAGACCTTACCGATTTTTCATGGTAATAAAGAATCGAAGGAAAAAGCTAACCCGGAGCTTGTTCAGGACCAATATGGCGGCGGAACAGAAAAGCAGGACCAATACGGAGTGGCCACGAAAGAAGCCAAGCCTGCCGACAAGCCCGAGCGGTATGGCGTAACGGATACGGATTCCATTTCGAAGAAAATAACGGAAGAATCGGTTGTTAAGAATGTTTCCTCGGAAGAAAGCAACAGCAATGCGCTTCGCAGACTGGCCGGGAAAGAGTGGATGCCCGTTTCGGAGAATCCACGTTACGGAATGACACCGCTGCTGGTCGGGACCCTGAAGATTACGCTGATTGCCATGTTGTTTGCCGCGCCAATCGCTATTCTGGCTGCGTTGTTTTCTGCCGCTTTTGCTCCATACTGGCTCCGGGAAATTGTTAAACCGGCTATCGAATTGCTGGCAGGATTTCCTTCCGTGGTCATTGGTTTCTTTGCGTTGATGGTGATGGCAAGTTTTTTACAGAATGTCTTTGGTTATGAAACACGCCTGAATGCATTCGTCGGTGGCATGGCCATGGCGCTTGCGGCAATTCCCATCATCTTTACCATCACGGAAGATGCACTCAGCGCGGTACCGGGAAACTTTACGGAAGCCAGCCTTGCACTGGGAGCCTCGAAGTGGCAGACCGCACTCCTGGTAGTCTTGCCGGCTGCTACACCCGGTATCTTTGCCGCAGTATTGCTTGGGATCGGAAGGGTGTTCGGCGAAACCATGATTGCATTAATGGCCACTGGCAATGCAGCGATTATTTCAGTCAACCCGTTTGAATCCGTTCGCACCCTGGCAGCGACTATCGGAGCTGAAATGGCGGAGGTCGTTTTCGGAGATACCCACTACAGTGTTTTGTTCCTCATCGGAACCTTCCTTTTCATCTTCACCTTTTCACTGAATGCGATCGCTGAATTTTATATCAAAGGAAAATTAATCAGGAGATTCCAGGGGAGGACGGCCAAATGAGAACCCGCACCAAAATTGCCGGAGGAATACTCACCGGCCTAACCGGTATTTCAGCCTTTTTAATCATTGCCATCATCGTTATCATCCTTTTTGTGATCATCAAAGGAGGAAGGAGCACGATCTCCTGGGAATTTCTGACCGCCTTTCCGAAAGACGGCATGATGAAAGGCGGTATTTTCCCAGCCATTTATGGCACCGCCCTGATGGTGATCATCATGAGCATCGCGGCCGTTCCTTTCGGAACAATCACGGCATTATACCTGGCCGAATACGCCAAGGAGAATTCATTCATCGCACAAACCATCCGCTTTGCCGTACGTACCCTGGCGACGGTCCCTTCCATTATTTTCGGACTTTTCGGACTTGGGTTCTTTATCAAGTTTGTCGGAGGGTCGATGGATCATTTTTTTCTGAACGGACAGTTGAAATGGGCACAGCCAAACATTCTCTGGGCCAGCCTTACCATGGCTCTGCTGACACTACCGGTAGTCATCGTTTCGGTGGAGGAGGCGATACGCACGGTGCCGCTGGAATTGCGCGAAGCAAGCCTGGCACTGGGGGCTACGAAATGGGAAACGATAAAAAGGATTGTTCTCCCCGGTTCCCTTCCAGGGATTCTTACCGGCACGATTCTGGCCGTCAGCCGCGGAGCAGGAGAGGTGGCGCCTATCCTGTTCACCGGAGCGGCTTACTACCTTGCCACCCTCCCGGTTTCATTGAGCGACCAGTTCATGAACCTGGGATATCATATTTACATCATGTCAACACAGAGCGCCAATGTTGACCAGACATTACCGATCCAATATGCTACAACGCTTGTCTTACTCGGACTGACCTTTATGCTGAACCTTGCTGCCGTAATCCTGCGTTCAAAATTAAGGAAGAAGATGCGCAATTTATGAACTTGTCATTTCATGAAAGAGAATAAAATAATAACAAAAAGCCTGACCTTGTATTACAGTTCCAAGATGGCACTGAATTCGGTTACGATGCAGATCCCCCCGAAACAGGTAGTCGCCTTCATTGGACCGTCGGGTTGTGGAAAGTCAACCTTTCTGCGTACCCTCAACCGGATGAATGACCTGATCTCCGGAGTTAAAATTTCCGGTGAGGTGCTGATTGATGATCTGAATATCTACGATAAGGAAATTGATGTCGTCAACCTGCGGAAGAAAGTCGGGATGGTATTTCAGAAATCCAACCCCTTCGCAAAATCGATCTTTGAAAATGTCGCCTATGGCCCCAGGATAAATGGGATCAACAATAAAAAAGTACTGGAGGAAATCGTTGAGACCTCCCTGAAGAAAGCCGCGATCTGGGATGAAGTCAAGGACCGCATGCATGATTCGGCAATGGGGCTGTCCGGGGGACAGCAGCAGCGGCTTTGTATCGCCCGCACACTGGCGGTTGAACCTGAGATCATCCTGATGGATGAGCCTGCAAGTGCCCTGGACCCGATCTCTACTTCAAAAATCGAAGAACTTATTTTTCAACTGAAAGAACATTATACAATTGTGATCGTTACTCATAATATGCAACAAGCTGCAAGGGTCAGCGATTATACTGCATTTTTTTATCTTGGAGAACTTATTGAATACGGTAAGACAAAAAAAATGTTTACAACACCTGAGAAGAGGCAAACGGAGGAGTATATTACAGGAAGATTCGGATAATAACAACTTACAACTTACAACTTGCAACTAATAAATCGCATATCGCAAATCACAAATCACAAATAATATATGGAACGACACTTTGAATTGGAATTACAAAAACTGCAGCGGCGTGTGCTGAAGATGGGAGGACTGGTTGCTTTGCAGATAAAGAATGTGATGACCGCTCTGGTCAATTGTGATACGGAACTGGCAGAGGAAGTGATAGAAGCAGATAACCAGCTGGATGAACTGGATGTAAAGATCGACAAACTTTGTCAGCGGATCTTTGCCCTGACACAACCTGTTGCAACCGACCTGCGCCTTATCATGGCTGCCCTGAAGATGAACAATGACCTGGAAAGAATGGGCGACCTTGCGGTGAGCATTGCAAAAAAAATTGAAGGGATATCCGACTTCAAACCTATAATAGCGGAATTGAAGATCGATGAACTGGCAAAAGATACGGAGATGATCGTCAGCGATGTCATCCAGCTTCTGAATTCACGGCAGACAGTCCTGGTTAAGGATATTTATGACAATGCCAACAGCATTAAAGATAAGATTCAGGTAATTTCCGCCACGATGATCGAACAGATGATGCAGAAATCAGATGTAATTGTGGTTGCTACGAACCTTGCGATCATCCTTACGCACATTGAGCGGCTTGCCGGCTATTCAACAAACATCGCGGAGTCTATAGTGTTCCTGGTTGAGGGAAGGGTAGTAAAACATGCTCACCTTTTCGATGACCCCAAGCAATAATATACCCAAGGACCCTCTATGAAAGTTCCAGTCTGAAAGAGAATGTACTCCCATCTCCCGGAACACTTTTTACCTGTATCTGTTTGCCGTGCGCTTCAAGAATGTGCTTCACGATGGCAAGGCCAAGCCCTGAACCTCCCTGTTCCCTCGACCGGCTTTTATCAACCCTGAAAAAACGCTCAAACAACCTCGGGATATCTTTTGGATCAACGCCGATACCATTATCTGAAACATCGATCTGAACACTGCTCCCGCTCACGATAAAATGAACGATTGTTGAGCCACCTTCGTTGTTGTACTTGATTGAATTGTCAACCAGGTTGATCAGTACCTGCCGGATCCGTTCCTTGTCGGCATTAACAAGAATAACGCTTTCGGCGCCGGTTCCGCAAAAAACTTTGATATTTTTATTCTTGGCCTTTATCTCAAGCAGGTCGATCACATCTTTTGTCAGGCTTACAATATCGAAGTTTGTCAGGTTCAGCTTTAAAGCACCGCTCTCAAACTGTGAGATGGTTTCAAGGTCCTGGATGATGGCGATCATCCGTTCTATGTTTTTTTCTGTGCGTTTGAGGTACTCCTTATAAATAGTGGGATCCTCCATGCCCCCGTCGAGCAAGGTCAGGATGTAGCCCTGGATATTGAAGAGCGGCGTTTTAAGTTCATGGGATACATTGCCGAGGAACTCACGACGGTAGATCTCCAGCTTTTTAAGCTCCTCAATCTCTTCCTGCTGGTGGTGAACTGTGGCAACTGATTCTGCCAGGGGTTCCCCTTTCTTTTTGCTGTGAAGAATGTCTTTAATTTTCATACTTGTACCCGACTCCTTTAATAGTCTTGATGTTGTCGAAATCCAGCTTTTCCCGGATCCTGCGGATGTGGACATCAATAGTGCGGTCGCCGACGATTACATCATCGCCCCAGACATTCGAGAATATCTCTTCCCGTGTGAAAACTTTGTTGGGTTTTGAAACCAATAGTGTAAGGAGTTCAAATTCCTTACGGGGTAGAGAGATCTCGGTGCCGGATTTAATGATAACATATTTTTCACGGTCGATGGTAATGCCGCCTGCGATCTGCGCTGTGCCCGTTTCAGGTGCCCGCCTCAAAAGGGCATTGATCCGGCTGATCAGCACCCGGGGCTTTACCGGTTTTGTTATGTAATCGTCACCGCCGGCATCCAGGCCGGCGATCTGTGAAAAGTCCTCGGCCCGGGCCGTCAGAAAAGTGATCAGCGTTTTTTTCAGAGCAGGAACCTTCCTGATCTCCGTGCAGGTTTCGATGCCATCCATCCCCGGCATCATAATGTCGAGAATGATCAGCTGAGGGTTTTCTCTCTTTGCGATGTCAATAGCATCCTTTCCGTTGGAGGCAGTAAACAGTATGTACCCCTCCTTTTTAATGTTGTATCCGACAAACTCCAGGATGTCCGGCTCGTCGTCAACCAGGAGCACCTTAAATTCGTTGTTCTTTGTTTCCATACCACAAATATGAGAAGAAATCGCTGAATCTGTTTACAGTTAACGATTTGTTAATATGAAAACGGAGGCACCATCACTGCATCCTCCATCCTCCTATTTCTTCCCAAACAACGCCAGCCCACCCTCAGCGGTCTCTTTGTAGATGTTAGGCAGGTCGTGCCCCGTTTGTTTCATAACTTCGATGACCCGGTCAAAACTAACAATATGGTGCCCGTCGGAAAGCAGGGCATACATATTGGCATCCAGTGCGCGGGCTGCGCCAAAAGCATTGCGCTCGATGCAGGGGATCTGTACCAGCCCGTAAATAGGGTCGCAGGTCATGCCGAGAAAATGCTCCATCCCTATGGACGCCGCATATTCGATCTGGCCGATCGTTCCGCCAAAGAGTTGTTCCGCCGCAGCTGCAGCCATACTGCAGGCACTTCCGACCTCACCCTGGCAGCCCACTTCAGCACCGGAGATCGAGGCGTTGGTCTTGATCAGGTTGCCGATAAGTCCGGCAGTTGCCAGGGCCCGGATGATCTTCTGGTCGGTGAATTCGTAGTGCATCTTGAGAAGATACAGAACAGCAGGCACCACCCCGCATGAACCGCAGGTAGGAGCGGTGACAATTCTGCCTCCGGATGCATTTTCTTCTGAAACTGCCAATGCGTATGCAAAGGTAAAAGCCCTTCGGCTCAGGCTCCCCTGGAAGCTTCGTGCTTTGATGTAGGTGGAGGCCGCTTTTCTCCGAAGGTGCAGTTTCCCGGGAAGGACACCTTCTGCCTCAATCCCGCGGTGGATAGATTCCTGCATCACTTGCCAGACTTCTGCAAGGTATTCCCAGATAGCAGGCGGCTCATGGATCTCCACATATTCCCAGAATGAACGGCCGTTTTTTTCACACCAGGAAAGAATGTCATTCATCCTGGTCTGGGTATATACAGGCGAATTCTTCTCGCGCAGCCCGGTATCACTGATATCACCGCCACCGATACTGTAAGTGGTCCATTCGGAAAACAGCTTGCCGGATTCATCCATTGCCTCAAATTTCATTCCGTTAGGATGAGCAGGCAGGTATATACCAGGTTCCCAGTTGATCGTTGTTTCAACCCCGCTCATGGCTTTTTCAATGGCTGTGTCCGTCATATGCCCTTTGCCTGTGGCAGCCAGGCTGCCATAAAGGGTAACCCGGCACTTTTTCATCCCCGGATTTCGTTCCAGGAATTTTTCTGCAGCTTTGCGGGGCGCCATCGTATGACTGCTTGACGGGCCGTAGCCGATCTTATAGATCTCTTTTATGGATTCCATGCGTTATGATTGATGTAAATAAAAAACCCTGACCATAAAGATACGGTCAGGGTTCTCAACAAATGAAAAGTTTTTAGGAAAGTTTTGAAACCATGTCGGCAAGACGGTTGGAGTAACCGGCTTCGTTGTCGTACCAGGAAATAACCTTCACGAAATTACCGTCAAGTACCTTGGTCAGCAGGGAGTCAAAAATGGAAGAGTGGGTGTTTCCCACGATGTCGCAGCTCACGATCGGGTCTGTCTGGTATTCGAGGATGCCTTTCATCGGACCTTCGGCTGCAGCTTTCATAGCGGCATTGATCTCCTCTGTTGTTACGTTGCGGTTTAATTCGCAGGTAAGGTCTACGAGTGAGCCATCCGGGGTCGGTACGCGAACGGAGAAGCCGTCGAGTTTGCCTTCCAGTTCCGGGATCACCAGTCCGATAGCCTTTGCCGCACCGGTTTTCGTCGGGATGATCGATAAAGCAGCTGCACGGGCACGACGGAGATCCTTATGCGGGGCGTCGAGGATGATCTGATCATTGGTATAAGAATGGATGGTGTTCATCAGTCCCCGCTTGATGCCGAAATTGTCATTCAGTACCTTGGCAATCGGAGCAAGGCAGTTGGTCGTACAGGAAGCATTTGAAAGGAACTGCATATCGGCCTTGATCACTTCGTCATTCACACCCAGTACAATCGTTGCGTCAACATCTTCTTTGTTGTCGGCAGGAACCGAAAGAATAACCTTCTTCGCTCCGGCGGTGATGTGCTTGTTCATCTTCTCACGGGTACGGAAAATACCGGTGGATTCGATAACGATTTCTACACCAAGATCTTTCCAGGGAAGGTTGGCCGGATCTTTCTCAGCATAAACCTTAATTTTCTTTCCGTTCACTACCAGGACATTGTCTTCAACAGCTATCTGTCCGTCGAAACGGCCGTGCACTGAATCGTATTTAAGAAGATGCGCAAGTGTTTTTGCATCGGTGAGGTCATTGATGGCCACCACGTCAATATTTCCTTTTTTAAGCATAGCCCGGAAGGTCAAACGACCAATACGTCCGAAGCCGTTAATTCCAACTTTTACTGTTCCCATAACTGTATGTTTTTATGTTGTTTGTTGCGATTCACAATTCAGGCGGCAAAATTACGGATTTAAACCATAACGCAAAAAATAGGGAAGAAATTTTGTTAACCATGGTATTTGGATTAGTTTTACTGCACTATTTTCGATTGGACGAGTGAGTGATTAAGAGATTAAGAGATTAAGAGATTGAGTTGAGATTAGGTCAATTAGATCAATTAGGTCAATTAGAAATTTATTGATATGGACAAAATATTCGTTGTTTCCGACGGAACGGGCCGTACAGCAGAGCAGGCCCTTATGGCAGCCCTGACCCAGTTTCCAAGTGCCACCGTTGACAAGGTGATCAAGCCGAATGTAAGGACGGAGCACCAGATCACGGAGATCATGCAGGAGGTGAAAGACGCCAACGGGATCATCGTGCATACCCTGGTGGATGAATCGCTGCGTGATTTCATGATTAAGACCAGCCGTTCTCACAACATCGACGCCATCGACCTGATGGGGCCGATGCTGTCACGGCTTGCTTACCACCTGGAGAATTCTCCTGCCGGAAAGCCCGGGCTCTTTTTCCAGCTGAATGAAGAGTATTTCAAACGGATCGATGCCATGCAGTTTGCCTTTAACCATGACGACGGGCAGCGGTATTACGATTATGAGCGCGCTGAGATCGTACTGGTTGGTGTCTCCCGTACGTTTAAAACCCCGCTCAGCATCTACCTTTCATTTAAGGGATGGTTTGTTGCCAACTATCCGATCGTTCTCAGTAACGACCCGCCGGAGATCCTCAGCCGGCTCCCCATGGGCCATGTTTTCGGGCTCACCACCCTGCCCTCCGACCTTTCCTCCCTGCGATCTGTCAGGCAGGCATACCTGGGCGGCAGCGGAGGCGATTATTCCTCACTGGAGTATGTGAAAAGAGAGCTTAATTTTGCCCAAAACCTCTTCAACAAGTATCAGTGGCCAGTCATTTCGGTCACAAACAAACCAATAGAGGAGATCGCATCCGAGATACTTACCATCAAGCGGCGGATTCATAAAGCTTAATGTGTTTTATTTGCTGTTTGCTGCCTGCTTACCGCATTTCGCATCCTTCATTTCGCCTTTTCGCCGATTCAGCATTTCGCTATCTTAAAATATTCCCGTATTTTTGCGTCCGTTTGGCAGTAAAGCCTCATTCAGATGTCAAAGACAAAATATATTTTCGTAACCGGGGGTGTGACCTCTTCGCTGGGCAAGGGGATCATCTCCGCATCCATCGCCAAATTGCTTAAGGCAAGAGGGTATACCGTGACCATCCAGAAGCTGGATCCCTATATCAACATTGATCCGGGCACACTCAATCCCTATGAACATGGGGAGTGTTTCGTGACAGATGACGGTGCGGAAACCGACCTGGACCTCGGGCATTATGAACGTTTTTCCAATGTGCCAACCTCCCAGGCCAACAATGTCACAACCGGGATCATTTATCAGAGCGTTATCAATAAGGAGCGCAAAGGCGAGTTTCTCGGTGAAACTGTGCAGGTGATCCCGCATATTACAGATGAGATCAAGTACCGGATCAAAATGCTTGCCAATAAAGGTAATTATGATTTTCTGATCACGGAAATCGGAGGCACTGTTGGTGACATCGAATCCCTGCCCTATATTGAAGCAGTTCGTCAGATGCGATGGGAACTTGGAAAGAACTGTGTTGTGGTTCACCTCACCCTCGTACCGTTTCTTGCTGCCGCCGGTGAATTGAAAACAAAGCCAACACAGCATTCCGTAAAAACATTGCTTGAGTCGGGAGTTCAGCCGGATATCATTGTGGCTCGTACCGACCGGAGCCTTTCGGAGGGACTGAAAAACAAGATTGCCCTGTTTTGCAACGTGGCATCCTCTTCAGTCATTGAGTGCATTGACGCCGATTCCATTTACGATGTTCCCATCCTGATGCATGAACAGAAGCTGGATGTGGAGATCCTGAAAAAGGTGAAGATGCCGTATACTGCTGAGCCGGACCTTAATGACTGGAAAAAATTCCTGAAGAAACTGAAGAACCCGAAAGGAGAGGTATCCATCGGCCTGGTCGGGAAATATGTAGAACTGAAGGATGCCTATAAGTCGATCAACGAATCGTTTATCCATGCCGGGGCCGCTAATGAATGCCGGGTCCGGTTGGTCTCAATTCATTCGGAAACCATCACCGATGCTAACATCGGCAAGAAACTAAAAGGAATAGACGGTATCCTGGTGGCCCCGGGGTTCGGACCGAGAGGAATCGAGGGAAAGATCTCTGCAATCAGATATGCACGTGAACACAAGCTGCCGTTTTTTGGCATCTGCCTTGGTATGCAGTGTGCCGTCATCGAGTTCGGAAGAAATGTTCTGGGTCTTAAAGATGCCAATTCCACAGAGTTCGATAAAACCACACGCAACCCTGTCATCGACATGATGGAGATGCAGAAACAAATATCAGGACTCGGAGGTACTATGAGGTTGGGGGCCTATCCCTGCCGTCTCCGGAAAGGATCAAAGGTTTTTGAGATCTATAAAGCTGAGAATATCTCAGAACGCCATCGCCATCGTTTTGAGTTCAATAACGCCTACCTTGAAGTTTATCAGAAGGCCGGCCTGCAGATTGCCGGGATGAATGAGAAGGATAACCTGGTTGAGATCGTGGAACTTAAAGGACACCCATGGTTCATTGGTGTACAGTTCCATCCTGAATTCAAGAGCACCGTTGCAAACCCTCATCCCCTGTTCAAAGCATTTGTCAAAGCAGCCATGGACCATGCTGCAAAGCAGAATAAGTTGAAAAAATAGCCATTAACGATCTTACATGAATAACAAAAACACTATCATCGGGTTGATCCTGATCTTTGGAATTTTTATCGGTTACAGCTACTGGATGACCCCGTCAAAGGAGGAACTGGAAAAGCAGAAACTCAAATCAGATTCCGTTGCAGCAGTCAGAAAGCAGGAGCGGGATGCCGCGATCGCTCTCCAGGCAAAAACGAAAGCCCTGGAAGACATAAAGAACAAGCCGGCCGCAGGAACTGCCGCCGCCGCCGACAGCACGGCATCAACCCGGAAGGTGTTGAAAGACCAACTGGGGGTTTTTGCCGGTTCTGCGATCGGAACAAAGGCTTCCTACACCATAGAGAGTGACCTTCTGAGGCTTCACATCTCCTCTGTCGGCGGTAAAATTGATTATGTGGAACTGAAAAAATTCAAAACATGGGATCAGCGTCCGTTGCTGCTTATGGATAATGATTCCCTTCAGTTCGGCATCTCCTTTTTCTCCAATAACCGGATCATTAATACCGATAAACTCTATTTCCAGCCATCACCCGGCAATAAACAAAAGACTCCAAATGGTACCCTCTCAGTTTCCGGATCCGATTCACTTCAGTTTGCCATGCGTCTATATCCCGATGCCGCTGATTCAACGAAAGCCGGCGGGAAGTACATAGAGTTTGTGTATACCCTGCATGGCAATGACTACATGCTCGGATATAAGATCAATTTTGTGGGAATGAAAGAGGTCCTCGACCCGGGAACCAAGTTCCTCGTTCTCGACTGGAACGAGAAGCTGAAGCGTCAGGAAAAGAGCCTCAAGATGGAGCGCATGAGCAGTACCGCCTATTATAAATTTTACCAGGATAAGGTGGATTACATCACGGAGACCAAAAGTGAAGAGAAAAACCTTAAGAACGAACGCGTTGAATGGATCTCTTTCAAACAACAGTTCTTCTCATCAACGCTTATTTCCAGGAGCTTTTTCAGCGATCCCCGGGTGAGCACCCGCACTCAGGCAGAAATCCGCAACCCGAACTACCTGAGGACGATGTTCGCTGAAGTAGGTATTCCCATTGAGCCGAAAGACAACGTGAGTATCCCCATGTCTATGTATTTTGGCCCGAACAAGTTTTATACCCTGAAGTCATACGATCTGAGCATGGAACGCCTCATCCCCCTGGGCTGGAGTTTCATTCCCATGGCCTGGATCAACATTTACGCAGTAATCCCGGTGTTTACCCTGCTTGGGAAGTTCAACTGGAATTATGGCATCATCATCCTGATCCTGACCATCCTGCTTAAGGTTGTGCTTTCACCGATCGCTTACAAGACCTATAAATCCTCTGCAAAGATGCGGGTACTGAAACCCGATATCGATGAACTGACCAAGAAGTATCCTAAGAAAGAGGATGCGATGAAGAAACAGCAGGCTACCATGGAACTATACAAACGCGCCGGAGTGAACCCGATGGCCGGTTGCATCCCGCTGCTTCTCCAGATGCCGATCCTGATCGCACTCTTCCGGTTTTTCCCTTCCTCCATCGAATTACGGCAGCAGGCCTTCCTCTGGGCAAAAGACCTTTCATCCTATGATGCCATCTATACCTTCCCGAATGGGTTTACCCTTCCCTGGTACGGCGACCATATCAGTCTCTTTGCACTGCTGATGACCATCTCCAGCGTGATCTACACCCGCATCAACAACGAGATGATGGGCTCTACCCAGACACAGATGCCGGGCATGAAGACCATGATGTACCTCATGCCGGTGATGTTCCTCTTCTGGTTCAACGACTACTCATCCGGCCTGAGCTACTACTACCTCCTGGCCAACCTTATGACCTTCGCACAGATCTATATCATCCGTGCCACCATCGATGAAAAGAAACTCCATGCCCAGATCGAGGCGAACAAAAAGAAACCTGTAAAGAAATCCGGCTTCCAGAAACGTCTTGAGGATATGGCTAAGAAACAGGGTTACCCTGTAAAGAAATAAGGGAATATGCGAATGACGAATATGAGAATGGATTTTTTATTCGCATATTCGTCATTCGCATATCTGCATATTAATTATCGTGCCAGGTCCCGCAAATAAACCAGGAACAACCTCATCCCTTCCCGTTTCTTTTCGTCAAACTCATACGAGATGTTGTTTTCCAGGTAGGAGAGGCACTCCGCAGCTGAGGGATGTTTTCCGGTCAGGAACTGCAATGATTCTTCACGGTGATGAACGCCATATGATAGGGCACTGTTCAGTGAATGGATGACAGAGGCGGGAAGTTTCTTTTTTGCCAGCCATACAGCAAATACAAAGGGTAGGGAGGTGCAGTTGATCCACTCTTCAGCCAGGTCATAAACGTAATTGAACTTTCCCTGGAGTCCGAAGGTTTTATCACCAATGGCAACAATGGATTCATAGGCAGTTGCGTCTGCACTCTGCCCTGGTTTCAGTGGTACCCATTCCGGGGATATCTTCCAGTATTGAGATGCCAGCACCTTAACAAGAGCCACCGAGGTCCGTGAATCATTATCCAGGTATATGCGTGTGATCCGGTCCAGGGGTTTCTGGCTCAGGAGCAGCACGGTTTTAACTTTACTCACAGCTCCGATGCAGTAATCTGTGATTATATCGGCCTGTGGTATGTCCGGTATAGCCCCGACTGGCACCAGGGCAATATCCGCAGCGCCACTGCTGAGTTTTTCAGCACACACTGATGGAACATCAAGGTCAAGCCTGAAGTTCTCCAGCAGGCCGGAATTCATGATTCCGTGAACAAAGGGGAAGGTATTTAGATAGGAAACGGCGGTAATTTTAAGTTGTTCCATAAAGTAATTTTCAGATGCAAAATTATGAATATTTGCTGAGTTCCTGCAAGAATTCAAGGCCTGAGGAGGGGATGGGTTTTTATAATCGGCCGCTCTCCGATTTGAAAATCCTTTTGAAAAAAAAAGTATCTTTGTCGCCCTTATGCAGGAATATACATATGAAAATTACAGATGGTGTTTAGTCCTGCAAGGCAGTTATAAGTCAAACCAGTTGAAAAGAGCTTGAAAAAACTCACGGCATACTGTTTACTCTTCATCTTTGTATTCAACCTCATCGGGTATTCTGTCATTCTTGAACTCGACAGGCACTTCGTAAGGCAGGAGATGGAGGAACAGATCCGTTTGCACCCTGGTGCTTGTTCTGTCATTGAGGTTCCCGATAACAGTCACGATCTTAAACGGCTCAGCAGGAATGAGATCGAATACCTTGGAAACCGTTATGATGTTTTATATGAATTCCGGACGCTTACCATGTCAGTTTTTCATTGCATCCGGGATATCCGTGAAGAAAACCTTGTCAAAACAGCAGGACTTGTCAATCATAAGCATTACTGCCTTTCACTGTATGAGCACCTGATAAAGGATGCAATCCCTGTTTACCCTGTGACCCCCGGCAAAACAGCCATGTCAACTGTAGAATTTCTTCATGGACATGGCCATTATGATCCGGTAACTCCTCATACCTGGAGTCCACCTCCTGAACTTTCCTGAAGATTTTCCTGCGAATGCATTTTAGGGGTACATTCCCGATAATGCCATTTATTATCTGCTTTTGCCGGTCTAACTGGTGGATTACCATACTGTCAGTACATTTCGGGTAAACGGCGATCTCTTTCATTACCGGAGGAATTAAAAAATAATTACTCATTCAAAACATAAACCAATATGAAATATACATTTCTCTTTATTTTATTACTTGGATTTTTCACTTCCATTGCACAGGAGAGGGTAAAGATCCTTGATAAATCTGACCTTCAGCCGATCGCAAATGTCACGATCGCAAACAGTGCAAAAACGATCCTTGTTTCCACTGATGAAAAAGGATCCGCTGATATTTCAAAATTTTCAGATTCAGATATTCTTAGTTTCTCTCATGTGGCATTTCAGGCCGTTACCCTGACGAAGGGTGAAGTGAAAGCTCAGAGTTACCAGGTGTACCTGACCGAGAATATCATTAAACTTGATGAGTTTGTTTATTCCGCTAATAAAGTGGCAGAAAAGAAATCCGATATTCCTTATAAGATGGAAGTGATCCAGATGAAGGACATCGCATTCAACAACCCGCAGACATCTGTTCAGATGCTGGAGCAGACCGGAAATGTTTTTGCCCAGTACAGCCAGCTTGGTGGCGGCAGCCCTGTTTTAAGGGGATTTGAAGCCAATAAGGTATTGCTTGTTGTTGACGGTATCCGCATGAACAATGCCATTTACCGGGCTGGCCACCTTCAGAACGCCATTACCGTTGATCCGTTCGGACTTGCTTCTACCGAGGTAATCTACGGACCCGGTTCGACGATCTATGGCAGTGATGCTCTGGGTGGTGTGATCTCGTTCAGGACACAGGATCCACTCCTTTCTACGAATGGAAAAACCATCCTCAGGGGCAATGTGATCGGTCGTTTTGCTTCTGCCAACACAGAGAAAACGGCGGGGATCAATGTTAACCTGGGAATGAAGAAACTCGCTGTTTTACTGAATGTATCCTACAGTGATTTCAATGATCTCCGTGAAGGGAAAGTCCGTAATCCGTTCTATGGTGATTTCGGCAAATGCAATTTCTATGCTGAACGGATCGATGGTAAAGATTCTACAGTTAAAAATTCCAACCCGCTGATCCAGCACAATACCGGATATTCCCAGTACAATCTTCTGGGCAAGGTCCTGTTTCAGCCGAATAAAAGCAGCAACTACATGCTGAATGTACAATACTCGAACACAAGTGATATTCCCCGTTATGACCGTCTGACAGAGATGGCGAACGACAGTACCATGGCCTTTTCAGAATGGTACTACGGACCTCAGTCCCGCTTGCTGGCTTCACTGAAAGCTGAATATAACTTCAATGCTGTAATCTTCGACCATGCTTCGGTGATCCTCGGATACCAGAAGATCCATGAGGACCGTATCCAGCGCAGTTTCGGCAGCACCAAAAAGAAATATAACCTGGAAACGGTGGGTGTGTTTTCTGTAAATGCAGATTTTGACAAGAAACTCTGTAAATCAGATAACCTGCGTTACGGTCTTGAATATGATTATAACATGGTTCAGTCGGATGCCTATAATGAGAATATTCTGACTGGCGCAAAAACGTATGATCGTGCATCCCGTTTCCCTGATGACCATGCCAATACCATGTCAATGGCTGCATATCTCTCCAACAACTGGGCAATAGCAAAATCCCTTGCTTTCTCGCAGGGAGTCCGTTTCAGCTATGTAAAACTGGATGCTGCATACTCCGATACTATGGTTAAACTCATGGATATACCTTTCGACCCGAAGATCACTTCAAAAAGCTCAGCACTTACAGGCTATCTTGGCCTTACAGCGACTCCCGGGCATGACTGGAAATTTTCACTGGTGGCTTCCACCGGCTTCAGGGCTCCTAACGTTGATGATATCACAAAGCTGAATGTTGTGACCGGACAAACCGTAATTGTACCAAATCCGGATCTGAAACCGGAAAACGTTTACAACCTTGAACTCTCCGTCGGCAAGACCATCCTTGGCTGTGTTCGTCTTGAGGGATCTGCATATTATACCTGGCTGCATAATGCACAGGTTGTAAGACCTAAACAATATAACGGGAAAGATTCAATCCTTCTCGATGGTCAGATGTACCAAACCCTTACACTTGTTAATGCCGGGTATGCGCACATCTGGGGTCTGCAGGGAAGTTTACTGGCACAGGTTACCCGTTCTTTCTCGATCGTTACCAACGTGACGTATACAGAGGGTTATGATGAAACAGGCGGATTACCACTGGATCATATTCCGCCATTCTTTGGAATGACCTCTTTCCGCCTCGAACTGAAGAAATTCAAAGGTGACTTCTACGTCATGTATAACGGCTGGAAGCGAATCAGCCAATACAGCAACAGCGGTGAAGACAACGAGGTTTATGCAACGTCGGAAGGGATGCCCGCCTGGTACACCCTTAACCTGAAACTCAGTTACCAGCTGATCAAAAATGTTGGAATAGAGGCTGGCATCGAGAATATTCTCGACGAGCATTACAGGAAATTCGCCTCCGGCATCAGTGCCCCCGGAAGGAATGTTATTGTTGCATTAAGAGCAAGTTTCTAGAAACAGCGATCCTTGAATATTGATTTGCCATCTGTTTGTTTTTTGGCGGATCACAACGAAACACGGATCTCAATGGTAAAACGGATTAATTATCCCGTTGTAACCGTGAGATCCGTGTTCTTTTATGCGTAATTACCTTCCGGTTTTTCCTTCTCCTCTGATTTTGTTGTCGATCTCCAGTACCTGGGGGATCACCAGTTCCGATCCATCATTCAGGATCACAAAATCCGACATGCCTGCCTTTTTTTCATCACTCCACTGATGCTTCATACGATCAAGAACGATCTCCCTTGTCACCTTGTCGCGATCCATAACACGCTGAATGGACACATCCGGAGGGCAGGAGACATTGATCACCAGGTCGAACTGATCGCGGAACCCACTTTCGTAAAGAATGGCTGCTTCATGGATTATGTAAGGCGAATCCTGCTGTAGAACCAGCCAGTCATAGAAATTTTGTCTGACAAGGGGGTGAAGCAGACCATTTAAAAGGCTGAGTTTTGCGGGGTCCGAAAACACGATAGAACCGAGGACTTTACGGTCGACAGTTCCTGAGGAGGAAAAGATGAGCTCCCCGAAAAAATCTTTTAACTTTTGCTGAATATCCGCGCGGTTAAGAAATGATCTGGACTCATCATCAGCGCTGAATACGGGTACACCGAGCAGGGAAAATATCTCAGCTATGGTACTTTTTCCGCTCCCGATGTTGCCGGTAAGTCCGATCTTAAGCATTACAGTACTTTGAGCATGGCCGGCCGTTTCTGGAGTTTCCGCTCCAGCCGGAAGAAAATGGTGTCTGGGGAGGTTGAATAGATCTCCAGAGGGTAATTTGTTTCGCGCGAAATCTCCATGGCTATGTTCCGCGTGAGCAGGAAGCCGGTTAACTGGTTCTCTGCATTAGTCCGCAGCTTCAGCCGTTTCAGGCTGACCTCGAAACTGCGGTCGCTTGCACGGAAGTACTCCTCAGAAAAGAAATCGAATCCCTGTACCTTGATGCTGAGGGTCAGGAGGCTGTCTGGCTCCTGCACCCATTTGAGGTAGTCGGGTACCTGGGTATAGGTAAGATGATATTCAACCGTATAGATGTAGTCTTTTGAAAATCTCACAAGAACCCACAGGAAAATAGAGATGGCAAGGCAAATCACGAAGGTATAAAGTGGCCGCCGGAATTTGCCTGCTCTCTTTTTTCTTGCATCGTTTAACAGTTCTGTATACTCAGATTTCAAACCGGGTCTCTTTTACCGTTGACCTATTTGTTTTCGATAGTCTGTGAATTATCGATGGCGATCGCGGATTTTTCAACCCTTAACCTGACCTGTCCTTCAACTTCAATAGTTACAGTGGTATCCTGGATTTCAACAATCCTGCCGTGGATGCCGCCGATTGTGATCACTTTTTGTCCTTTTTCAAGAGACTCCCTGAATTTCTTCTGGTCCTTCGAACGTTTCATCTGGGGTCGGATGAAGAAGAAATAAAATACGACAACGATCAGCAATAATGGCAGGAATGACATCCAGCTGCTTTGTGAGTTTGCCTGTCCGGCCGGCGAAGCCATAAGAATGATGTTTAACAGGTTCATGATATCAGATTTAAAAATGGTTAGATTTTGTTTTTAGGTTGTGATTATTTTTCACTGCCCGGACTTACCACGAGTGCCTTGATCCTGACAACGGTGGTGTTGGGCTGGGTGTTTGATACGATAACAATGTTTTTAGTCTGGAATCCTCTTTTGCCGACACTGTTGAATTTTACAGTAATCGTGCCGGTTTTTCCGGAAGGGATCGGATCCTTTGAGTAGGAGGGAACCGTACATCCGCAGGAGGTGCTCACATCGGCAATGATAAGATCGGACTTTCCGGTGTTTTTGAATTTGAATCCGTAAGAAACGGTTTCGCCTTCAATGAGTTTGCCGAAATCATGGACATCTTCATCGAATTTAATGACCGGGAGCATGCCTGTATTTGCTTTGCCATCTGCCGTGTTGGGATTGTTTACTACATCACTGGAGATATACTGACTGCCACCGGAATGGCAGGAAACCAGGAAGAGAACGGGCAGGATGAGCAGGAAGCTTGCAAAAGTCAACTTTTTCATGATATCCCTTGATTTGGGGTGCAAAAGTACGAAATTCCGTCAAGATAAAAAACTCACGGCATGTCAACCATCCGCTGATTTTACGAAATTTGTGAAAAATATCTGCAGATGCGTATTTATCTCATTGGTTATATGGCAGCGGGAAAATCCAGGCTTGGAAAAGAGCTTGCCGCCATTGCCAGCATGCAGTTCGTTGATCTTGATGACCTGTTCGAGGCGCGTTACCGCATCAGCATCATCGATTTTTTTGATAAGTACAACGAAGAGGTATTCCGAAAACTGGAACAGGAGATACTGCATGAAACGCAGTTCTGCAATGACAGCATCATTTCAACAGGGGGTGGAACGCCCTGTTTTTTTGACAATATGAAGTTCATCCGGCAGAACGGCAAAAGCGTGTACATCCGGGTCGCTCCGGCCAGCCTGAGTTCCAGGCTTCTTACCATCCGAAGGAAACGCCCCTTACTGAAGGATCTTCCTCCTCTTGAACTGGAGCCTTTTATAATACAGCAACTTGCTGAAAGAGAGCATTATTATCTGGAGGCGGATTATATCGTCGACGGACCCGAAGTGGATCCAGCTGAGATCGTAAAACTCATTCCTGAGCTGAAGGGCAGGGGATGATCAGCTTCTTTTCAGTAAAGCTACGTTCTCCACATGTTGTGTGTGCGGGAACATATCTACCGGCTGACATTTCACCAGGTGGTACTTCTCTGCCAGGATGGCGATATCACGGGCCTGCGTAGCCGGGTTGCAGCTGACGTAAACAATCCGGTCCGGCTCAGCTTCCAGCATTGCCCTGATAACCTTTTCATGCATACCGGCTCTTGGAGGATCAGTGATGATGACCTCCGGCTTGCCATTTACAGAGAAAAATGCCGGGTCAAGGATCTTTTCCGTTTCACCTGCAAAGAAACTTGTGTTGGTGATCTTATTCAGCAAGGCATTTTCTTTGGCGTCTTCGATAGCTGCCGCAACGGATTCGATCCCGACAACCTTTTTCACTGAACCTGCAATGAAACTGGCAATAGTGCCTATACCGGTATAAAGATCATAAACGGTTTCAGTACCCTTAAATTCAGCAAATTCGCCAGCAACCCTGTAAAGGACGTTTGCCTGGCGGGAATTGGTCTGGAAAAAAGAAGAAGGTCCGATCCGGAAATCGATCTCCTTGTTCCCGGCAAGGTTCATCATCTTTTCCGTGATGAAGGTTTTGCCTTTATAATGATGATAGGGAAGGTCTGTTGTGACATCGTTCTTCTTGTCATTGATCACATAATACATGGAGGTGATCTCAGGGAACTTTTCGCAAAGGTTGTCCATGAACCCTTTTACAATATCCGCCTCAAAAGTCCTGAAGACCATGATGACCATCCATTCACCGGTTCCGGTACAGCGGATCACCATGTTTCTAAGGAAACCCTGCCAGATCCTTACATCATAAAATGAAAGGGCATGTTCCTGCGCATACCTTTTTGCTTCCAGACGGATGGCGTTGGAGGGGTCAGACTGCAGCCAGCACTTATCAATATCCAGGACCTTGTCGAACATCGCGGGGATGTGAAACCCAAGGGCATTGGTATCGGCAACTCTTTCCGAATCATGCTTATCCTCGTCCGTAAGCCAGCGATGGTTGGAAAAGGTGTATTCTAACTTGTTGCGGTAAAACTGGTCATTCTCTGATGGGATGATAGGGAGGACAAGTGCATCTTCTATTTTTCCGATCCGCTGAATATTGTCCTCAACCTGCTTTTGCTTGTATTTTAGTTGCTCGGCGTACTGCATGTTCTGCCAGCGGCATCCCCCGCAGGTTCCGAAATGGCTGCAGAAAGCTTCCTGCCGTTTCTCAGAGTACTTGTGGAACCGGATGGCTTTCCCCTCCCTGTAATTTCTTCTTTTTCGCGTGATCTGGATATCAACTACATCCCCCGGCACAACAAAAGGAACAAATACCACCATATCCTTCACCCGGGCAACAGCCTTGCCCTCGGAACCGGCATCAATGATCTCAACGTTTTCGTAAATAGCAGGATTCGTCATGAGGATATTGGATATTGGGATATTGGGATAATGATGCTGGATGCTGGATACTGGATACTGGAATCGTAATTTTTTATCTTGAATTTTAATTCTCAACCCTCAGTTCTTTTTTTATAGTGCTTCGAGTCCCCCCACTCCCCATAACCGATCTCGTCGCCGGCCATGAAGATGCGGGCTTCGAGGCAGCTTTTGCATTCTTCAGCTTCTTCGTCGATACAGGGTTTGTTTTCATAGAGGAGGTAATCCTGCCGGTATTTCACAGGGGTCAGGTTCGGCATGATGACATTGGCGCCCACGAGCAGGGCTTTTTCCCGTCCCTGCGGGTCAATGGTTTGCATCGCCGTTGTGGCAGCAATATTAATATCTTTCATCATGATGCGGAGCAGGGATACCATCTTCAGCGAAAGCAGAAAACGATCGCGCAACGGCATCAGCTGGTCACGGTATTGGTAGAGAGGAGTCTCTTCGTGTTCAATATAGGGACCCATGCCGGCCATATCAATGTCAAAATCCCTGAAGAACAGCAGGTCATCTGCAAGGTCAGGGATCGTTTGAAACGGAAGCCCGATCATTACGCCTGTACCCACCTGCATCCCTGCTCTTCGCAGTGAACGAAGTGCTTCAAGCCGTTCTTCATAATCATGGTGCTTATCATTGGGGTGCAGCTTCCTGTACAATTCAGGGTTCGAAACTTCGATCCGGAGCAGGTAACGGTGAGCGCCAGCGGCAACCCAGCGGCGGTAGGTCTCTTCAGTCTGCTCTCCCAGCGAAAGCGTGATATGAAGCTTTCCATCTGAAAGTTCCCGGATCTGCTTCAGCAGACTCTCGATCTTGTCAATGAATTTTTTATCACTCCGCTCACCTGACTGGATGACAATGGAAGCGTAGTTGTTGTCTAATGCGAATTTAGCCGCAGTAAGC
>Ga0118677_10002054_pt1 | contig 41273 bp, 35 predicted proteins | sample AliMusrvi5mmetaG_FD_86154 | JGI IMG/M metagenome (GOLD analysis project Ga0118677, IMG submission 86154)
GGCTTATTCGGCTCCAAGGGCCCGAATTGGCTTGGCGACCCGCGTTACGCGATTTTTGTGGTGGTCGTGATCAACGAGTGGATCTATGCCGGCTTGAACATGCTCATATTCGCTGCGGGCATGCTCGCCATACCCGAGGAATTGTACGAGGCAGCGAGCATCGACGGAGCTTCGACGGCCGAACGCGTCTTCCATATCATGATTCCGAACCTAACGGAGTCGTTCAAGATTTTCTCGATCCTGTGCGTGACCGGCTGCCTGCGGACATTCGACCTCGTGTTCGTGATGACAGGAGGGGGGCCGGCGCATTCCACGGAGATGCCGGCCCTCCTGCTGTACAACGAGGCCTTCAAGTACCAAAACTTCGGGGGCGGCAATTCCATCGGCGTGTTCATACTGGTCGTGGGCCTGGCATTGAGCCTGCTCTTCAACAAATTCATCGTCTCCGAGGGGAACTGAAAGCATGCCCAAATTTTTACGCGTCGCGAGATCGAAGGCCGGTGCCATCGTCAGCTACGGCTTCGCCATCCTGTGGGCCTTCCTTACCCTCTACCCGCTCTTCATAGCGCTGATCTCCTCGGTGAAGGAGAACGGCGAGATATTCGGGAGCATGTTCAACCTGCCACGCGTCCTGCATCTCGACTACTACCTCCTCGCGATCAACGGCGCCGGTATGATCAACTGCATCAAGAACTCGCTGATCCTCACGACAGGCTCGACTGCCGCGCTGATCCTCGTGTCGTCCATGGCCTCCTTCGCAATAGTCCAGGGCTCGCGTTTCGCATACTCGAGGTATTGCTACCTTCTCTTCATCCTTGGGATAATGCTGCCGGTCCACTCGACCCTGATACCCCTGGCCAAGATCATGGGGGCGGTCGGGGGGAACAACAACTATCTCGTCATCATGCTGGTCTACACCGCCTTCCAGCTCCCGATGTCGGTGTTCCTGATCACCGGCTTCATGCGCGGGATTCCGCGGCGGCCCTCGATCGATTCGATCAACGCGGTTTCCTCGCCGCACACGAACGCCCCGGCCCCCTCGAAAATCCGGAGAGCGAAATCGTTCAGGAACCCGCGCTCTGTCAACACGCGGATCGCCTCGCGCAAACGGCTCACCGCACGCGGGTATTCGGCGCGGACGTAGATAGTGCCTTCTTTGGCGCCGACGCAGTGCGCGGCGATCAGCATCCCCTCGATCACGCGATACGGAAACGATTCCATCAGCATCCGGTCCATAAACGCGCCGGGATCGCCCTCGTCGCCGTTGACGATGACGTATTTAAGGCCGTCATTTGCAGGCGCGTTGCGGACGCGGGCCCATTTCACGCCGGTCGGGAACCCGGCACCGCCGCGTCCGCGCAGTCCGCTTTGCGTGATCGTGGCTATGGTTTCCTCCGGCGGGCGGCTGATCGCCCGGCCGAGCGACGTGAATCCGTGCTGGGAAAGATACTCGTCCAAGTCGAGCGGGTCCAACTCGCCAAACGACTCGGTCGCAATGCGGACCTGGCGGTCCATGAACGCCTGGACCGGTTTCCCGCCAACGTCGAGCAAATGGCTGCCCATTTTTTCCATGCCGCCGTCCGTGGTCACGAGTTGCTCCAGCGTCCGATCAACCCATCGGAGAAACCGCCGCCGCAAGCTGGCCGGACGGAAATGCCGCCGCACGATCCCCTCGGCTTCGTCCGGGCCGACCTTGGAGTAAAATGCCGTCGGCCCTTTGGGCAGGCGGACTTCGACGATCGGCGTCTGGTGGCACATGCCGACACAGCCGACGCGTTTGACCGAAGCGGCGATGCCGAAATCCTTCACCGTCCGGCGCAGGAGATGGAACACTTCGTCGCTACCCTTCGCCATGCAGCAGGAGCCGAGACCGACGCGAATCTCCGCGCCGTGGCCGTTGCGGTGGCCGGCGATGGCGTCCACGTCGGCGATCGTTTCGTGCCGGGTCGCGCGGAAATCGTCCACCATCTCGGCGATCGTATCTGCGGTGAGGTGGCCGTAGGTCGTGTGGTCGAGCTGGACGACCGGCGCCAGCGTGCAGCAGCCGAGGCAGGCGACGCGCTCGACCGTAAACTCATTGTTCGGGCACGTGTCGTGGCCGTCGGAAACCCCGAGCTGCCGGTTGATGTGGTCGTGGATGTTTTCCGAGCCTTTGACGTGGCAGGCGGTGCCGTGGCAGACCCGCATCGTGTGCCGTCCGACTTCGCGCATCCGGAACTGGTGGTAGAACGTCGCCACGCCGACCAAGTCGGCAAGCCGGATGCCGGTCGCCTCGCTGACGCGCCGCAACGCCGCTTCTGGCAGGTGCCGGTATTCGCGCTGGATCCCTTGCAGAATCGGAATCGTCGCCTCCGGGCGGCGGCCTATCCGCTCGAGGAGCTGGTCCACAAAGGCATCGGTGTCGTGATTGCTCATTTGGCCTCGATGCAGAACAGGTTTGATTTGCCGCGCACGAACAGGCGTTTTCCGAGCGGCACCGGGCTGGCGCAGCACTCCTCGCCGAGTTGGCCTTTGCCGAGTTCCTTGTAGGCGTCGCCGGTTTCGAGCACCCACGAATTGCCTTTGCGGCTGACGAGGATCAACGCTTTGCCCGCGATCACCGGCGACGCGTAGAACGTGTCATCGAGGTCGTGCGACCAAATAACCTTGCCGGTCTGCAGGTCGAAACAGGTCAGCGTGCCGCTGCTGGTGATGAGATAAACCCGCTTGCCGTCACTGACCGGGCTGGTCGCGTCCGGCACGCCTTCGTCGGCTTTCCATGCGATGTCCGCCCGCGAGATTCCTGCCACACAGAGACTCAGGCAGACGATGGAGGAATTCGGCGCGACGGCGACGACCCGGTTGTCGGCCAGAACCGGCGACGGGGCCACGTCGCTTTCGAGGCATTTGTTCCGCCAGAGTTCTTTTCCGTCAACCGGATTGTAGGCAATCACAAAGGGATTGGCGCTGGTGATCAGTTGCGGCTTGCCTTGAAAGTCGCACACCACCGGCGACGACCACGAGCCCGCCACGTCGCGTTTCGCCTCCCAGAGCGGCTGGCCGGTCTGCGTGTTGAGCGCGAGCATCCGCGACTGTCCGTCTTCCGGCTGGCCGCGGTCGATCTGGACAAGCAGCCGGTCCTGGTAGATCGCCAGCGACGAGGCATAGCCATACTGGTTATCCAGCGGGCCGATGTTGCGAGCCCAGACCTGTTTGCCGGAAAAATCAAACGCCGCGATCTCGCCGGTCGGGAACAACGCATACACGCGGCGGCCGTCGGTGACCGGGGTTGGCGCGGCCAGGCTGGTTTCCTCGCCGACCTCCGGTTTCGGCGGGCGCGCGCCGCCGGGGAGCTTGATCGTGGCCGACCAGACGAGAGCGCCGGTGTCGGCATCAAAACGGAACACGCTGCTTTGCGTCTCGTCCGCGCCGGTCACGAACACGGCATTGCCCCAGACCACCGGCGAACTCAGCCCCGGCAGCGGGACTTCGGTTTTCCAGAGGATGTTTGTCCCGGACTTGGCGTCCCATTCGGCCGGCACGGTGGCGTTCGCCGCGACACCCGATCCGTTCGGGCCGCGGAACGACGGCCACTGCCGCCCCATCTCCTCCGCCGAGGGAAAAGCGCTCACAGGCAAAGGGTGCGCGGCTTGGGAGTCCGGACGATGTGCCCCATTCGGCGCAGGCATGTCAGGCGCTGACGGAACGGGGATTGGCAGGTTGACCGGCTGCGTCGAGACAGCGACAGCAGTGGCCGCGACGAGCGCAAACACGCCGCCCACCGAATACCTCGCGAGGGCCGTCGCGTGTTTTTCCACACCGGCCTTGCGCGCGCCCCACGCCTGCGGGTCGGGGAATCGCCGGCGCGACGAGCGCACAAAATGGGCGCTGACCAGAAACACCGCCAGCCCGCCCAGCAACGCGCGGCCCGTATTGTGGGAAAGTTGCAAACGGTAAAACATTTCCCGGCGCAATTCGAGATCGAGTTGTCGGATCCGCAGCTTCAACTCCTCGTCTTTTGGCTTGCCGCGCAGTTCGTCGTGCAGGCGGACGACCTGCTTCGAGTTGACAAGCATCGAAACTTTCCCGCGCACCTCGTTGAACGCCAGCAACCCGCCGGTCAAGAGCACGAACAACCCCGACGCCACCGCAAGCGGCAGCGCAAGGTTGTAAAGATTTTCAGGTTTTTTCAGGTTGCCTTTGCTCATGAGAGGAACGCGATCATGACGACACTCTTTTGCTGGGGAGCACACGCGTCCCGCGTGTCCGGGTTGGCGTCCCGCCGACACGATTTTCCGGCGGGGACGCCGGAAACCACACCCGAGACGGGTATGCTCCCCGGAAGATAGCGGTTCGCACACGCATTTTCATGCGTTTGCCCTGGGGGATTCGTGGGTCTCCGCATCGCGGACAAACTGGAAAGCAGACAACCTTCATGAGGGCGGGGCCAGGGGTGCGCCTTCGGGCACGGGCAGGCCGAGGCGTTGAAGTTCCTGGGGGCAGGACCTGAAGCATCGGGCGCAGGCGACGCACCGGGTCTGGTCCGCCTCGTAGTCGTGGCGTTTCCGGCGGATCGCCAGAGCGATCAGTTTGCCCCCGACCACCAGCGCAATCCAAGCGCCGCAGAGCCGTCCCGCCAGCAGGAACCGGCCCTGCACCACGCGCGCGTCGGCATACAAACTTTCCACCGGGGTGGCGGTCATGCGGAATGCGGCAGAGGCGGCGGTCCAGTCCTTGATCTTTCCGATTTCCTCAAGGTAAATCCGTTCGGCCAGGTTCACGGTCCGGTGTCTGCCCGCCAGATGTTTTCCTGTCTCGCCGCCGAGCCAGCCGCCAAGGATAAGAAGCAATGGCAGCAGCAGGATCATCGCGGCCAGCCGCCGTTTGTCGGTCTCGACGGTGCGCGACGGAGTTTCGACGGTGGATGGGTTGATCGCGTTGAACGGGCACGATTGCTCGCACAACCGGCACTGGGTGCAGGTGTCCGGGGTGATCTGGACCCTCCACTTCGACACGTTCGACGCCATGCCGAGGAGCACGCCGTAGGGGCAGAGGAAGCGGCAGTAGGGACGCCCGACAAAGATGCCGAGAACGAGCAGCCCGATGCCGCACGACACCATGAGCGCGCTGCCGCTCAACCGGAAAATCGTCACGAACGGGTCATACTGGCAGATGATGTATCCGCCGCCGGTCGCCGCAAAAATCATCGCGAGGCCGAGATACGTGTAGGGGATCAACCGCAACCCGTGCTCCAGCCACACCGGCACCGTGACCGGCTTGAGGAGCATCAAATCCTGGAGCGCGCCATGCGGGCAGACCGCCGAACAAAACACGCGACCGAACACCAGCGCGAAAACCAGCGGCACCAGCCCGAACGCCAACACCGTCGCCGAAACTCCGAACGACGAGTCCGCGAGCCCCTGCGCGATGTTCTGGATGCTGCCGATCGAGCAGATGCAGCCTTTCCGCCAGAACCCGAAATACAGCACGGAAAATATCCCCAGCGCGACGATCCCGCGCCGCGACCGGCCCCGCAGCGCGAGCCACGCAGCCAGCACAAGCGCCCCGACCAGCACCGCGATATCGAGGTGTTCGAGCCACGGCCCGCGCGGCAGCGGGGCAAGGAATCCGGGCAGGGCATGGCCGGTCTCGGTGAATTCGGGCGGAGGAAAGCGCTGGGCGGCGAGCAGCCAGATCATGCCTGTCCCCCGCGGTTCTTGAATTTGTATGGCTCGGCGGCGGGGACGCGGTGGATGGCGTCGGCGGGGCAGGCGCGGGCGATCGAGCATTCGTTGCAATGGACGCAGATGTCGTGGCGGATCTGGAGGTGGAGCGAGCCGTTGCCGAACATCGTGCAGCCGCGGACGCATTTGGCGCAGCCGACGCAGAGCGGCTCGTTGATCGTGTATTCGTAATACGGGTCCTCGACGAACGTGCGGAAGATCGCGCCGGTCGGGCAGAGCTGGTTTTCTGCGGCGGTGTCGAGCTTGTTCGGCTGCGGCTCGAAGTAACCGGTGCAGAGCCGGCAATAGCCGCACATGTCGAAACTGTGGACGCATTTGGCCGCCGATTGTTCGAGCACACACTCGGTCGCGCACCGCCCGCACTGGGTGCATTTCCACGGTTCGATCTGCCAGACCGTGCCGCCCGCGTTCGCCCTGGTGATCAAGGCCGCGGCCACTCCTCCCAGGCCGACCGCCGAAGCGGCGCGCACAAAATCGCGGCGATTCATCCCTTCACCACCTTCCATGGAAGCGCGCAGCCGCCGGAAACATGACATCCATCGCAGCCGCCGCGCGCCGTGCAATCTTGCTGGCGGCGGACGAGCAAGGCGCCGACCAGGCCGACCGTGCCGAGCAATGCGGCGCGAACGGCTGCCCGCAGAAATTCGCGGCGGGTTTTCGGTTTGGCGCTCATGCGGCTTTCGGCGTGAAGACGCGGACGGTTTTGGTGGCGGGGTCGAGGGCGAGGACGCGGCCGGAGGAATCGCAGGCGACGTCGAAACCGAATCCGACCTGGCAATCGGCGCAGGCTTTTTTCGCGAGATCGAGATCCTTGACGAGGGTTTCGGGCCCGGCGACGACGCCTTCGAATTTGCCTTTCGCGTCATAGATTTTGATCCGGTTGAGGCCCTTTTCGCTGGTGACGAATTTTCCGTCGGGGCGCCGCGCGAAATAGACCGGGTTGCAGCAGCCGCAGAAGCCCTCGACCGCCATCGACGGCGTGCCCCAGCCGAGCTCGAATTTTCCGTCGGCCGTGTAGGCTTCGATCTGGTGGCGTCCGGGGTTGTTGGCCCAGAGCAGGCCGTCGCCGCCGAGCACCACATGAAAATACGGGCTCGGGATGACGAAGCCAGGATTGCCGTCGCCGGGGCGACCAAACCGCGCAAGCACTTTGCCGTTCGCGTCGCAGCGGATGATCTCGCGCACGCCGGCATCGGCGAGGAAGATGGTATCACCGGCATCGGCGACGCCGGTGAGCCAGGCTTTGTCGCCAAGCGGTTCGCCCACCGCCAGCGGCTTGCCGGTGGCGTCAAGAATTTCCAGGTGGTTTTTGAAAGCGACGCAGAGCCGTGCTTCGGTGGCGGAGAGGGCGAGCGGCTTGGCGGCGAGCACGATCGTTGACAGGACTTGACCGGCGGGATCGAGCCGTCTCACCGAGCGGTCGCCGCCGATGTAGATCGAGTTGTCGGGGCCGACGGCGAGGCATTTCGGGGCATCGAGCCCGGCGGGGATCGGCGTGGCTTCCCGGTAGAGCAACAGCGCGGGGTCGGTGTGCTCGAACTGGCTGACATCGTAAGTGAACCGCGAATCGAGCTCTTTCTTTCCGGCTTTCTCGCCGCGTTTCGAGCAGCCGGCGAGCCAGCCGGTCAGGCCCAGCAAGCCGGCACCGACGGTGCCGAGGAAACCGCGGCGGTTGAAACTCGCATCGTTCTTCATGGCTTCGCTCCGGTGACGTCGAGACAAACCATCTGCGTGAGGTCGCGCACGAGCAAGCGCCCGCCTGCGAGCGCCATCGGTGCCCACGAATCGTGGCCGTTGAGAACACGGTTTTTCACGATGAAACGATACCCCGCAGGACCGGCCTCCGCAAGTGTCAGCATGCCGTCGTCGTTCATCACGAGGATCTTTCCGCCGGCGATCAGGAACGGACCGAGACCGAACTTGTCTTTGCTGCCACTTGTCCAGACGACCTTGCCCGCCAAGTCGAGGCACGCGAGCTGGCCATCCGGACGGACGCCGTAAATGTGGTCCTGGAACAAGATCGGCGTTTGCTGCGTTGCGCCGAACACGTTGGAGGGAAGGCTGAAGAGTTCCACCGGCACGATTTTGCCATCGGCCTCGGTGAGCTGGAGCATCTTGGCTCCCGCGTTGTAGCCGCCGGAGAAAAAGAGTTTCCCGCCGCCGATATCGACCGGCGTCGGGACGGTGGCGATCGAGATGACCCATTTGTCGGTTTCCCAGAGGATCGCGCCGTCGGTTGCCGCCACGCCCGCCACGCCTCGGCTGCCGCAATAGACGTATTGGCGTTTTCCGGCGAACTCGACCGGCAGAACCGACGAGTGCGTCATTTTCCAATCGTGCGGGTTCGGTGTTTTCCAAACGACTTTGCCGGTGGCCAATTCGACCGCGATCATCAGCGCGTCTCCTCCCGGCGCAAGGATCACGCGGTCGCCGTCCACGAGCGGGCACTGCCCGGCATACCATTCCGGGACATCGGCGTTGTATTCCTTGACGAGGTCGATCCCCCACACAAATCGGCCGGTCGTGGCGTCGAGGCAGACGACATGGCACTTTGGGCCCATCGAGACGACGTAGTTGCCCGTCAGGGTCGGCGTCGTCCGGCTCATGCCGTGGTTGCGTTTCACTTTGACCGGGTAGGTGAACCGCCAGATTTCCTTGCCGTCGGCCAGCGACAGGCAGCGCAGCGCGTCGGCGAAATCCTTCTGGTCGTAATCGAGCACGTAAACCCGGCCGTCACGCACGGCCGCGCCCGCGTAGCCTTCGCCGAGATCAACGCTCCAGAGCGGGGTCCATTTATCGCCGATGGCGGCGCTGTCGGCGGCAATGCCATCGCCTCTGGGCCCGCGGAACCGGGGCCAGCTTCCGGGCAGCGATGCGGGGGAACCGGTGCCGGGGACGAGTTTTCCCGAGAGAAACGGCGACGCTTCGCCGGCCTGTCCGGCGGCGCTAGGGCGGTCCATGCCAGGCTGGCGTTCCTTGATGGATTCTGCCGGCACGCGGCTGCTCCTGATGATGAACACAAACACGGCCCCGATCAAAGCGACGAGAATCACTGAGGCAATGACCATCTGGGCCCAGGATGCTTTCGGTTGGGGGTCTGTCATTGCTTCTTTGGCGCATCACAATACCTCATGCGGAGCCGGTTTCAAGCACGCTCTCCGGGCGAAAATCCACGCGGGCGCATCACCGAAAGTTGCAACTTCGCGGATCTTCCCAGGGGGCATGGGCGTCCCGCCCGTGTGAGGCACATCACTCCGATACGATTTCCAGTCTCTAAACGGGCGGGACGCCCGTTCCCCCTGTGCTCTGCAACTTTCGGAGATGCGCCCACCCCACGCCACACGGAGTCGCACTCAGCCCTCGCGGTGGTGGAACTGGAGCTCGTAGAGGTTCCGGTAGAGGACGGAACTGTCGAGCAATTCCCTGTGGGTTCCGGTCGCGGCAACCCGCCCGAGATCCATGACGACGATGCAATCGGATTTCAGGATGGTCGAGAGGCGGTGGGCGATGGCGATGACCGTGCGCCCCTCCGAGAGGCGGTCGAGGGCGGCCTGGATCATCCGCTCCGACTCGGAATCCAAGGCGGATGTCGCCTCGTCGAGGAGGAGGACCGGCGCGTTCTTGAGCAGCGCCCGCGCGATGGCGAGCCGCTGCTGCTGGCCGCCGGAGAGAAGGCAGCCCTTGTCCCCGACAATCGTCTCGTATCCGTCGGGCTGCGCGAGAATGAAGTCGTGCGCATACGCGAGCTTCGAGGCTTCGATGATCTGTTCTTTCGTCGCGTCCAGCCTGCCGTAACGGATGTTCTCGTAAATGGTGTCGTGGAAGAGGAACGTCTCCTGGGTCACGAGCCCGATCTGCTCGCGCAGCGAACGCTGGGTGTAGTCGCGGATGTCGCGCTCGTCCACGAGGATGCTGCCTTTCTGGGGATCGTAAAAACGCAGGAGCAACGAGAGCATCGTACTCTTCCCGGCACCGCTGGCTCCCACCAGCGCGTATTTTTTCCCGGGCTCGATGTCGAGCGTGATGTCCTCGACCGCCGCCTTGTCTGCCCCGTAGGAAAAACTCATCCGGTCGAACCTGACCCGGCCGGCGCAATGCTTCAGCGGGACTGCGCCCGGCTTGTCCTGCACGTCGGCCTGCAATTTCAGCAGGCCGAAAATGTTGGTCGCCGAAACCATGCACTTCTGCATGAGCATCGGGATCTTGCTGAGCGCCTTCACCGGGTTGTAGAGCAGGAAAATCCCCCCGCAGAGCGCCACGAACTTGATGAAGCTGATGTGGAAGTAAAAGACGTAAATCAGCGCCAGGACGACGCCGAGAGCCGATACCGACTCGATGATCGGCTGGACAATGTCGGTGCTTTGCCGCACGCGGAGGCTGTTCCGGCACTGGAGGTCGCTGGATTTCTTGAACTGCTCCCCCTGGTAATCCTCGCGCGCGAACGACTTGATCACGCGGATCCCCGCAAAAGTTTCCTGGAGGATGACCGACATCTGCCCCGCCTCGTTTTCTTCCACCCGCCCGGCCTGCCGGACTTTTTTTCCGAAGAAGACAATCGGGACAATGCAGATCGGGAAAAGGACGAGCGACGTGAGGCTGAATTTCCAGTCCAAATAGACCAGCACGGCCACGCCCGAGAAGACGGCCACGGGCTGCGACACAAGGTCCCCCGAAATCGAGGTCAGGGCATTTTGCGCCACGCGGGTGTCGTTCATGACGCGGGAGATGAGCTGGCCGGATTTCGACCGGTTGAAAAACCCGAGAGACTGGGAGATCAAGTGCGAGAAAAGCTCGGTGCGGATATCCCGGAGCACACGGGTGCTGACCCAGACGAAACAATAGGAGTTGAGATACGAAAAAAGCCCCCTCATCACCATGATGCCGGGGATCAGCATAGCGATCCAAAAGACATGCTCGATACCCGGCCCCGAGTCCGTTCCGGATTTCAGAAATTGGCGGGGGTTGAGAAGGTTTTGTCCGGCGGGCAGGATGGCGTCTCCAGCGGTTTTAATGACCAGCGGGATCAAGCCCTGGGTGCATCCCGCGAGAACCCCGAATGCCAGGCCCATGACAAACTGTTTCTTGTAGGGCTTGAGGTATTGGGCGAGGCGGATGTATGGGTCCCAGAACGCTCGGACAAGCTGGGGGAAAGGCAGTTTTTTTTTGGACATGAAGTTGAATTAATTTATTTAGGTCGCTGCTGACCTCGCCAGCATATTATCGGTCGTGAGCCACATTTACAAGACTGGATCGCAAAAATGGATTTTCTGAAAAACACGCATGCTGATAATCAATCACTTGCAACACGAAGAAACTCTGTTTTTGACTTTTGCGTTTGGATCATAAAGAGGTGGCGGCGCTTTCGCCTCTTTTTCATCATCGAAAAAAAATCTCAGGAATTTCCTTGACGGACAATACCGGAAAATTTCTCTGTGCGACCCTCACCAAAGCTAACTCAACGAAATGAACCACTTTCTGCCATGCAATGCAAACTCTGGGAGGTGCCTTAGCGGGCATAGCCGGAGGGTTTCCTTTTGGACTCATCGCCCTTTAACGCACCATTACATGCGCACTGCCGTTCTTCTTCTCTGTATGCTAGTGCTCAGGAGCTCGGCCAGCGCTGGGGAGGCAATTACCCCTGCACAGACTTTGTTATGTGAGGCTCTGAAAACAACTGCAGAAGCTCCATCGCTCAAAACGGTGGAAAAGAAAACGGCTTTCGGCGACGCCGTAACAATCGAGAGATTTCAAAAGCTCACTGCAGATGGGGTCAACCTCAAGCGTGAGGATTACACGCCGACCAAGTTGCCAAAGCGTATCGAAATAATAAATAGAGATGGAACATGGAGTATAAGCCCTAAGCAAGCCCGTCTACTAAACATCCTAAAAACTGAGATCAATGCAAAAAGATCCATTGATCCATCCTTTGACCGGCCACCAATTAGCAATAAAAATACTTTCGAATCTCAAACACTGCCGCGGAACGTAGGTACACCTCTCGAAAAGATCACGATGACGCTTGCGCCGGAAGTATATGTCCGCAGATTAGCAGCTTACAAATCGATCACCGAAGCAATCCGTGTTATGCGAGGACCTGCCATCAAAAAGGCGATGATGTCAATAGGACAAAAGCTTCCAGAACTCCCTCCAGTTGACCCTGAGGAACATGAGCCATATGTTTATGAGTATGTGATTGATCCAATTAACAAAGTAATCTGGGCAGAAAAAACATATGCCAAAAACGGAAGTTTACTTTCATCCCGCGAGTTCAGTGAGGTAACTGTTGGAATCCCTCTCTCAGATGGTCTATTCGAAGTCCCAAAAGGCACTCCCGTCAAAAGAGTGAACGACTTCGACTCATATTTTGAAATCCATCCGTAATTTATAGATTTCACTTAAGAAACATAACAAACATAACATGAAAAAAGCAATAACGGCAGCAATAACCTCTATCACAATTCTTAGTTTTAGCGGAGTAGCAAAAGCCTCCTTCTGTACAGATTTCGCCTATGGACGCTATTATATTTGCGTCGCGTTGTCTACCACGACCGAGGAGGAATGCGCAAGGCAACGCGATGCTGAGGTGGCCAAGTGCAAAGAATAAAGCGCAAACTATAAAGTAAAAAATCTCAGATATTTCCTTGACGGACAATGCCGGAAATTTTATCTACGCCGCACGCACCAAAGCTACGTCAACAAAATGAACCACTTTCTGCCATGCAATGCAAACTCTGGGAGACGGACCCTACCCGGCATAGCCGGAGTGTTTTCTATTGGACTCATCGCCGTTTAACGCACCATTACATGCGGACTGCCGTTCTGCTTGTCTGTATGCTTGTGCTCAGGATTTCGGCCAGCGCTGGGGACGCAATTACCCCTGCACAGGCTTTGTTATGTGAGGCTCTGAAAACAACTGCAGAAGCTCCCTCGCTCAAAACGGTGGAAAAGAAAACGGCTTTCGGCGCCTCCGTAACAATCGAGAGATTTCAAAAGCTCACTCCAGATGGAGTTACCCTCAAGCGTGAGGATTACACGCCCACCAAGTTGCCAAAAAATATCGAGATAACAAACAGGGATGGAACATGGAATATCTCCCCTAAGCAAGTCCGTTTACAAAACATTCTAAAAGCTGAGATCAATGCAAAGCGGTCCATTGATCCATCATTCGACCAACTGCCAATTAGTGATAAAAATAGCTTCGAATCTCAAACACTGCCGCGGAACACAGGGACCCCACTAGAAAAGATCACGATGACGCTTGCTCCGGAAGTATATGCCAGGAGGTTAGTTGCAAGCAAAGCGATCACCGAAGCAATCCGAGCCAGACGAGAGACCGCCTTTAAAAAAGCGATGAGGTCGCTTGGGGTAAAGCCACGAGCTTTGCCTGCAATTGATCCTGCTGAAAGTGAGCCCTATGTTTATGAGTATGAAATTGATCCTCTTAACAAAGTAATCTGGGGAGAAAAAACGTATGCCAAAAACGGCAGTCTGATTTCATCCCGCGAGTTCAGTGAGGTATCTGTTGGAATCCCTCTCTCAGATGATCTCTTCAAAGTCCCCAAAGACATTCCCGTCAAAAGAGTAAACGACTACGATTCATATTTTGAAATCCCTCAGTAATTTTAAAGATGTCGGTTAAAAAACATAACAAACATAACATGAAAAAAGCAATAACGGCAGCAGTAATCTCTCTCTCAATTCTAAGTACAATAGGAGTGGCCCGGGCCAACGCAGCCTATGACCAGTGCATGCAATTAGCGCGCGCGGCTTTCTTTGAATGCCAACTGACAAAACCGTACAACGTATGTAAAGCAGAATACGATGCTGCGGCCGCGAAGTGCAAGCAAAAGGAATAGGGCTCGCGGTATAAAGAGACCAAAATCACTGGTCAGTTATACTTCCAGTTAGTTGATTTACTTCGGAGTTCTGCGACACATCTGCAGAACTCCGAGGTTATTTGTTGTTTGTTGCCAGCCAAGTTCCCTCAATTCGCTGGATGGCTGATCGATTAAGATTAAGATTAACGACTACAACTTGTTGCCGTCAATGCTTCTCGCTTGCGCCACGATCTTCGGATGCTGACTTAGCAATTTCTTCAAGGCGCTTCTCAACCTCGCTGTATCTGGGATATGTCGGGAATTTCAGGAGAATATTTTTTAAAGTCGTTATTGCCATATTGAGATCCCCGGTGCGTGCAGCGGAATCAGCCTTAGCAGTCAAAAGTCTCGGCAATTCAGTCAGATTGAATTGTTCAAGCGTCTGAGCATTGATTGATTTTATGCGCTGCGCGGCAGCAATCATTTGATCCCATTCTACCCCAACGCTCTTCGGTTGCTTTGATTCATAATATGGTAAAACACATGTTAAGAATAGGCTCTCCACATCATTTATTGTTCCAGTATAACACTTGGCCTCTTTCCAGTAATCGGTAGTAATTCTATAGTATTTTACAAGCAATGCGCTTTGGAGAGATTCTTGCATGAGATGAAATCCACCAATATTTGACGGCGAAACCGCGATCCGGTTTAGCAAAGTGTTGAAACATTCTGTAGATTGTTCTTCCTCCTCAAGAACAAAATAGATTTGTCCCCGCATATTCAGAATAGCCAATTGCATCGCTTGCTGAAGACGGGGATCTTCTAAAATCTCTTTGTTTTGTTTCCGCCACTCTCCAAACGCTCTTTCTGGTTTCAACTGATCAGAAAAGAAAACCCCATAAATAGCGGCTAAATACAGCGCCTGAGGATTGCTTGCCGAACTGCCTGACAAATCACGGAGAATCGGATCAAACTTTCCCTTCATGGCTTGCTTGCGAGTCCACTTCGCATCAGCCAGAATCTTCTGGAGTTCTCCCGGCAACTTCTGGTGGGCATGTTGTGCGGACTCGTTAGACTGACTGTGAAGCGAACTACAGATTGACATACACAAGCCGAATGTGCTAATATAACGCCCAAAAGAACCCAAAAGATCGACACGGTACTTCCGAGGAAGGAAATAGCCAGCGCGATTTTCTCGGTCCGATTTCAAACCAACCAATAATCGAATCATGTGGAGGAATCTGCCACATAAGTCCATGAACATCCAGCACGAATTTTTTTTTCATTCCCAACCACGACTTCAACTTTTCTTTGAATCGCCAAACCATTGCGCTACTATTTTGAGCATGGCAGGACTCGTGCTTTCCGCGGTAGCGGTCTGGACTCGGACAATTGTTCATTCATTTTCAAGGCAAATACTGTTATCAATCGCATTTTTCTCAACTGTAATTGCTTTGTTTGGCCTTGCTCTTACATACTCCCGCGGCGGCTGGTTCTCATTTGCTATCGGATTTTTAGTTCTTATTATAATGGTAAACAATGGAAAGGTTATTCTAATATATCTTTTTGGCATTTTCATTATGGTGTTGACCCTGGTGCCTAGCGGTTCTCAACGCACTTTCTCAATTTTGGAAATCGAAAACGACCCATCCATTGCGAATCGTATCACAGTTTGGAAAGGCGCTCTAGCGATGATCGCAGATCATTGGGTGCACGGCGTAGGCGAAGGTAAGTTTGGCACACAATTTTCAGCGTGGTATCAACCAATCCTGATGAAAACGAGTTATATCGCAGCACTAAATAACTATTTTACCTTGGGAGCAGAGAATGGCGTTTTCATCCTTTGGGGATATTTAGTATTATTGCTCGTGATTTTAGGATTTTCAGTCCATCAAGCGTGGCGCAATCAAAACATTTTGCTGCTAGGTATCTCAGCCGCGCAGATTTCGTATCTCGTATCCGGCCTGTTTACATACAGTCTGACCTTCTGGCACGTAACCGGAATGTTCCTATTTCTATACTCAATATTACTAGGATACTTATTAATGTGTTTATGGAATGACCCTTGCGCCAAAATAAGATTTCTACAAGACACATCATCGGCCATTTTACTTTCAACGTTCATCGTTTCGTTAATTTATGCCACTGGCGCATACTTGTCGATGAAACTGCCAACTGCAACTGAGCCAGTAATTGCTCAATCCAGAGAATCGTCAATCAATGGATTTCTTGTTCGTCCAAAAAAAGGTATAGAAAAGGGGAGCATAGTATATTTGCACGATAACGAAGAAAATATTTTAGAAATAGGAAAAACTATAATGCGTCCCTTGGCAAAGCGCGGTTACGTCGTGCTTGCTTTCAGTTACCCGATGGATGGCATTGACGGATTGCGTGATTCGCTTGAACTGGTGAACTGGTCCTATAGTCATCTACACCTCCGCAAAATCTGTTTGTTGGGAACTGGAGTAGGTGGGCGCAACGCAATGCTATTAGCATGCAGCAACCCAATGAAACAAAAGATTTCGTGTGTTGCTGCAATTAATGCTTCGGTTGATTGGCCTTTTCCTGAGTTGGCTCCGATGCAGCAAATTAAGAATCTCAATGTTCCATTGCTTGCCTTTATCGACTCAGATTGCACGGATATTGTCTCTGGGGAGATGCAGATCTTCGAAAAAGCCTGTACTGCACAAAAGAAACATCTGGAGGTTCAATCCTTCATAAACGCTGACAAAACGTCTTATGATAAGTGGTTCTACATATTTCAAAAGTTAGACGCGTTTTTCAATTCTTCGCTATGAATCATTCTTTTATTTTTTGCTTCTCTAGAAGATCCAAGCACAAATCAATACCATCAAGCTCTGGTGTCGTTACATTTTTTTCCACCACTGAACAAGTCACCGTCTTGTTGTGACAATCAGCAATTTCCATGAAGGCTTTCATCTGCATTTTCATTTCGGGTGATTCCATCGAGGACACAAGAAGAAATGATGCGATCTTTGAATTAGGAAGTTTCTTCATCGGCGAAAGTTCTGGGAAAGGCCAATCCAACTCAGCATCAACAGCCAGTATGCCTCTGACTCTTGCAGAATCGCAATCACTACCCGCAAGCATCATATGCCGCCCACCAGATTTTACACCTGCGAGGTACATCGGCAGGTGGCTCTCCGAAAAAACTGTCAATGTTGCCCTCAAAAGAGATTTTGAATCCGCCAGCATTTTATTTTCAGAGTTGGAGAACGGGCATGTTACAGCAATGTATCCTCTCATGGCAATGTAATCGAGATAATCCGAAGACAGCGCCTCATCATCATTGTTTCCTGAGTTGAAAACAACGATTCCTTTGGACAGAACGTCCACAGGTGGATATCTCACAATCGCGCTAACGGACATTCCATTTTCGCCTTTTGTAGGGCCAATTGGGAAAGTGCGGTACGGAACGGTCTGCCATAATTTAGCAAAATCCTGAGATGGGAAAAATAGACGCTCTTCGAAAGGATTTCTTTTTCCAATCTCACTAGAAGTTGGGTTGACTAGGAAAGGAGCGGATGTAGAACTGGATAGAGGCCACAGAGCGGGTTTCAATGGCCGTGGAATGCTGTCGCCTTGTTGAGCAACTACATCTACAATATATTTTTTGATTAGATCAAACCCCAGATCACTTGAAGTATGGTGAAAATTATCGTCATTCTGTTTTAGAAATATATCTTCTCTTTTTGTCGCCCACGGTTCCGTTTCTGCATAGAGAGCATTCATACCGTGCGCTCTTAATTGCTGAACTAACTCAACATTTTGAGGAGCGCGAGAATCCCCTCGGGTATTGAGAATGAGCCATGGGATATTTACCGAACTCTGCACTGGATCGAAGCGGCCACCTCCCATCATGGCAACCGCAGCAATATCATTTGAATAGAGCAACCCAATCCTCTCGGCCAAACTAGATCCGCCAGAGTTACCAATCACGAACATTTTAGTTTTTCTAAATCTGTTGTCTCTAATCAATTTTTCTCTTGCATCGAAAACAACTTTTGCCGAGCCCGATTCGGGGTAGTAGTAGCACTTTTTACGGTCATCAACATCTGCAAGGCTCGTGTTGAATTCAGCCGTAAAGACCGTCATTCCAAAATTTTCGCACAACTCCCAAAATATCCTTTGGTCATGAGCTGTCCTTTTTTCATGCAAATTATTATCTCCGATATGGGGTGCATAGAAAACGATGTTTGAAGCTGAATCGGGAATCTTCCCGGTTTTGTCTTTCGGAACGAGAGCTTGAATCTTCACTCTCTTGTTACCAGGAATCGTGCTCTCAATTTCAAAGGCGACCTTTTCTGCACTGAATATCTGGGCTTCAGCAGTTGGGGGCAATGCAGGCAAACTATCAGGCAGGGTCTCGGGAATTGCAATGGCCGCTACAGGCTTGTTAGGCGATGCATCGCCAGGCGGAATTGGCGATGAGCCTGACACTCCTTCTGTGTTTTCCCGCCGTGCAGATTGCCTTTCTGGTGAGGGAGATTGGCTCGCAATAGGTGACGCACCAGGAAAATATTTTGCTAGAGATTCAGGTCCCAACGCCGACTTTGGCAATTTCATTTGACCCTGTTTCAACGTGATCAGCAGAAACTCACCCTCAGCGACTGCAGAAACGATCTCCATTTTGCCACCAGATTTATTCTGGATAAATTGGGCCTCTTGCGCCTTGACGTTTGGCAAAAAGAGAATAAAAGGAATAGTTATGCACGCGCAGAATTTCATCGACGATACATATGACAGACCAACCTGATTCCAGCAATCTTTTTCCCCCAAGAAATTCCGGGTTTTCATATTCTGGATTTTTGAAGATTTTTGGCTTGTGTCTGGTATTCAGTGCTGCAATTCTTGTTACCCAAGATCAAGTAAAGTTCGATGAGCTCTTTTCCCCACCTTCCCAACCGGAGAAATCCGCAGCGCCTGAGATTCGGGTTGAAATCGTTGACTTGGCAGAAACCATTCGACTTTTTAAAACGCCAGAAAGTGTATTCCTTGATGTAAGACTCAAGAAATACTACGATTACGGGCACATTGAGAGGGCGCTGAGCGTGCCAATCGAAAGGATTTCTCAGTTTACAGACGGGCAGTTGGAGGAATGGAAAACAGCTCCTGCGGTGGTTATTTACTGCAATGGAACAACCTGCGGGCTGGGATTTAGCGTCGCGGAACAGTTGATGGCACACGGTCTGGAAAATGTAAAAATCTACACAGAAGGCTGGCCGGAATGGAGGAGTTGTCGTTTACCCATTGCGATGTCGGACCAGATGAAGGCAGATGAGAGGAGCAGGAATCCATGAGCAGAATTATTCTTCGGCGACAGTTCGCACATGCGGTATCCATTTTTATGGGGGTTATTTTTTTGCTGGCCGCATTCTCAAAAATTGGTGATTTGAAGGAATTTGAACAATCAGTTCACCATGTTAACTTTTTTCCATTCTGGCTTGCTGGTGCGGCGACCTTAACGATTCCCGGTTTGGAGTTGACGTTGGGTCTTTTCCTTTTGTCTCGTTTTTCTCCAAGAGAAACCACCCTGGTAACGGGGAGTTTGCTTGTGTTCTTCCTTGTTGTGGGAATTTACGCCAATTTGGCAGGACAAGGCTCGGGGTGCGGCTGCTTCAAGATCCATACTCCAACATGGTTGGAACTCTCGGGATGGTGGGTGGTGGTTCGCAATCTTCTGTTCCTCGCCTTGATCGGTATAGTTTTCTGGGGGACAACTTCCAAGGATCATTCTTGAAGGGATGAGCCGGCGGGCAGGATAGCGTCTCCAGCGGTTTTAATGACCAGCGGGATCAAGCCCTGGGTGCATCCCGCGAGGACCCCGAATGCCAGGCCCATGACAAACTGTTTCTTGTAGGGCTTGAGGTATTGGGCGAGGCGGATGTATGGGTCCCAGAACGCGCGGACAAGCTGGGGGAAAGGCAGTTTTTTTTTGGACATCAATTAATGTGGAATTGTGAGAGATACCAGCCGGTCAGCTCGCGGCCTCCGAAGAGCCAGAGGGCGGCTCCGAGAGCGAGGTATGGGCCGAACGGCAGGATGGTCCGCGCTTTGCCTCTGGCAAGAAGAATCCCCGCCACCCCGGCCGCGCAGCCGATGATCGAGGAGGAAAAAATCGTGAAGAGGACCGCCTGCCAGCCGAGAAACGCGCCGATGCAGGCGAGGAATTTCACGTCGCCGAACCCCATCGCCTCCCTCGGGATGACCACGGATTCGAGGGCTCCGCTGATCCGGTCGAGCTTGTCGAGATCCAGCTCCTCGCCGCCCGCGCAAAGGCGGTCGTAACGGAAGCGGAGCGGCCCAGGGGGCAGCTCGCGCCCGTCGCAAATCACCGGCCCCGCCGGGTTCAACACGAGCACGTCGCTCTCCCGGCTGAAGATGTCCTCCCACCGGTGGGTTTGCTCGCCCATCACGAGATCGGCGCGGTCGCCGTCCCGGGTCCACTCAAATTCCCGGGCGCTTTCAAAAACATGCCTTTTCCTTCCGAAAGCGATCTTCCCTCCCTCGACCACAAGCCAAAGAAGCCCGGCTCCGAAGGCGGCACCGGCCAGGGAAAGCCCGCCAGAGACCAGCCGGGAGCCGGTGTCCATGAGCGCGGGAACGGCCACTGCGCAGGCGAGGCCGGCGAGCGTTCCACCGAGCGTTATCTCGTCCGGGATGATGAAATGCTCGATGTCGATGAACGTGGCGGCGATCAGCAGCGAAACAAAAACCCAGTAGATAGGCGCGAGCGGCAATCCATACCGGGACCACAACCCGAGGAAGCAGGCGGCCGCCAGGATTTCCACGAGCACATACCGCGCCGGGATTTTCGCCCCGCAGCCCGAGCAGTTTCCCCAGAGCATCGCCCAACTGACCACCGGAATATTTTCAAACCAAGGGATCAGCTTGTTGCAGGACGGGCAGAACGACCGTTTCGGATCTCCGAGGCCGATGCCCCGCGGCATGCGGTGGATGCAGGCGTTCAGGAAGGATCCGATGATCGCGCCCAGAACCGCGGAGAAGGCCGCGAGGACGGTTGTCATTCCTTTTCCAAACCGGGCTCGACCAGCTCGCACATGACATGGAGCAGGAATTTGTGAGCCTCCTGGATCCTCGCCGTGACCGTCCCGGGCACCAAGATCTCGATGTCTGCGGCCCCTTTTGTAAAACCCCCGCCTTTGCCGAGAAAGACGACCGTTTTCAACCCGAGCCGGCGGGCTTCCTCGATGGCCGAGAGAATATTGCGGGATTTCCCGCTCGAACTGAGCGCGATGAGCACGTCCCCCCGCCGGCCATACGCCCGGACCTGCCTCGAAAAAATGTCCCCGAACGCGTAGTCGTTGCCGATCGCGGTGAGGAGCCCGCCGTCGGCGGTGAGCGCGATGCCCGGATACGGCCGCCGGTCGCCCATGAAGCGGCAGGTGAATTCGGTGGCGATGTGCGCGCTGTCCGCTCCGCTGCCGCCGTTTCCGCAAAAGAGGAGCTTCCCGCCGGACTTCAAGCTGGCGAGCACGATCTCCGCGGCGGCGACGACCGCCGGTTCCAGAGAACCCAGCGACTGGAATGTCTCCATCGCCTCGCGAAGAGAATGGGCGAAAGGGGTTATTGGTTTGTGGGATTTGGGCATAAGCGGGGATCCGTGGAAACAAGGGCTTTGAGGTGCGGCCACTCGGTCATTCCCATCGATGTGAAAAGATTCAAATAGACCGCGACCGCCGTTGGAGAATATTTTGCGAAGAGCGCTTCGACGGCGCTGGCGATCTCGGCGGCGGGCGGTTCGGCAGGAAGAGACTCGATGAGGCCTTTGCCGTCATGGGGAATCTTCAACATATCCAGAAATCCGCAGACCATTTCCCCTTGGGCCCCGAGTATCCATGACTGGAGAACTTCGGCCGCAAGGTCGCCATTCGCGGGTTTTCCGAGGTTCTCCGCCATCCAGGCGTTGCGTTCCGCCTTGGGCTTGCGCTCCACAAATACCGGGCGCAGCTTGCGGCGGGTGGCCAGAAACCCGGCGCAGGTCTTGTAGGCGGGCCGGTCGTTTTCCTGCAGCCATTCCAGAACCCCTGAAGTTTCGGCAGGAGAAAGGCGGGCGAACAATTCGTGAACAGTCATGAATGTTTTAGCATAACAGGAGAGACGCCCGACCAGTCAAGCCTGACACGCGACAGCCTGACACGCGGATTTGGAAATCACGCCGCTTGTCTGGCATGGCGTATCTCTGGCCGGACCCGAAGGCTGCAAACAGCGACCGGCGTGCCTTCCGTGTTTGGAGTCCCGACTTCAGGCGGCGCTGCGGGGAGAGACGATTCCGCCGGGACCCCGAACCTCCAGAGATCGGCTCGAACTCCCCGCTTGCAGCTTTCGGAGATCGGGTCTGAAAATTCCCGCGCTTTTCGGTTTGTGAAAATGCGGGATTCAGGGCAGATTGGCAGACTGCTATGAAATCCATCCTGTTGGTTTGCACGCTGGCCGCGATATTCGCGGGTTCCCTCCCTGCCCAGAATTCCACGCTCGCCGCGCTTCCGCCGGACGGGTTTGTGACGCTGCAGCAGATCGTGAATGACTTTGCCACGGCGGAGGACGCCGCGCTCCAGAAATACAAAGGGATGAGGGTCCTGGTTTACGGCCGGGTCGGGAAAGTGACGCAATCGCATGATGAGAGCGGCGATCCGCTGGCGGTTTTCATGCAGCTTCCGAGCCAGACGACCCCCGATGTAAAAGCCGTCTTTGGGGCGGACGACCTGCCGAAAAACAATTCCGTGGCCTCGGACCATTCGAAGGTCGATGTGTTCCACCGCGACTGGGAAGGGAACATCACCAAGGATCACGCGTTCATCGTCGCGGGAGAAAACGCGGGCATCCGCGGGACGTTCGACAGGCTTGTCGCGGGCGACATCGTGCTGAAGAACTGCAACAAGCTGCAGACCGGGGTGCTCATGAAGAAGCTTTCGGAGCACGGGATTCCCACCGAATAGTTTGAGAGATTTCGAGTATCCGAAGCCCTACGATGTCGCGGTCGTCGGGGCCGGGCATGCAGGGATCGAGGCGGCGATGGCCGCGGCGCGGCTGGGATGCGAAACGCTGCTGCTCACGCAAAATGCCGACACCGTCGGCCAGATGTCGTGCAACCCCGCGATCGGAGGGCTCGCCAAGGGGCATATCGTCCGCGAGATCGACGCGCTCGGCGGCGCGATGGGCCTGAACACCGATGCCACGGGAATCCAGTTCCGGATGCTGAACGCAGCGAAGGGGCCGAGCGTCCGGGCCCCCCGGGCCCAGTGCGACAAGAAAGCCTACCAGTTCCGCATGAAGGCCGTGCTGGAACGCGAGCCCCGGCTGGATCTCAAACAGGGAAACGTCACGCGGCTGACGGTTGAGAACGACGCGGTGACGGGCGTCGAAACCAACCTCGGCCTCCGGTTCCGCGCGAAGTCGGTCGTCGTCACCACGGGGACATTCCTGCGAGGGCTCCTGCACGTCGGGCTCAGGAACCAGGCGGGCGGACGCCTCGGCGACACGGTCTCGACATTCAGCGACTGCCTCAGGGAACTCGGGTTTGAAGTCGGCCGCTTCAAGACCGGGACCCCGTGCCGGCTGCTCGCGAAGAGCATTGATTTCTCGAAATGCGAGCCCCAGCCGGGCGATGAACCGCCGCCGGTTTTCAGCTACATCGCCGACACGTTGCGGCGCGGAGAAGATGAGATTTTCACGCTCAACGAGTGGCGGGATGGCGCGTTCCGCGCGCGGCAGATCCCCTGCCACATCACCTATACCAACGAACGCACCCACGCGATCATCCGGGCGAACCTCGACAAATCCCCGCTTTACGCCGGGATCATCGAAGGCGTCGGCCCCCGCTACTGCCCGAGCATCGAGGACAAGGTCGTGAAGTTCTCCGACAAGCCGAAGCACCAGCTTTTCTTGGAACCCGAGGGTCGGCACACCGGAGAAATCTACGTGAACGGCGTCTCGACAAGCCTGCCGTTCGACGTCCAACACGCATTCATCCGCAGCGTGTCGGGCCTGGAAAACGCGGAGATCCTGCGTCCCGGATACGCGGTGGAATACGACTACTGCCCGCCCACCCAGCTTCACACGACGCTCGAAACCAAGCGGGTCTCGGGGCTTTACTTCGCGGGCCAGATCAACGGCACTTCGGGATACGAAGAAGCCGCCGCGCAGGGGCTTGTCGCCGGGGCGAACGCCGCTTTGAAAGTGCTGTCCCGCCCGGCCTTCACCCTCGCCCGGCACGAGGCCTACATCGGAGTCCTGCTCGACGATCTCGTCACGCGCGGCACCCCCGAACCCTACCGGATGTTCACCAGCCGAGCAGAATACCGCCTGCTTCTCCGGCAGGACAACGCCGACCTCCGGCTCACGGGAAAAGGCATCGCGGCCGGTCTTGTCTCGGGAGAAAGAAAATCTCGCTTCGAACAAAAATCCGCCCAACTCGCGGAGATCCGCTCGCGGCTTCTCGAAATCAAAGTCGATGCCCTGCCGCTCGAACGCTGGCTCAAACGCGCGGAGAATTCCTGGCCCGGACTCCCGCCGGACATCCGCCGCGCCTACTTGCCGGAAATCTGGGAGCAGGTCGAAACGGATTTGAAATACGCGGGCTACATCCAGCGCCAAGAGGAACAGATCGCCCGCTCGGAACGCCACGAAGGCAAGCTGATCCCCGGCTGGGTCGCCTACGAATCCATCAACGGGCTGCGCACCGAAGCCGTCCAAAAACTTTCAAAAATCCGCCCCGAAACCCTCGGCCAAGCCGCGCGCATCAGCGGGGTCACTCCCGCCGACATCGCGCTCCTCGGCATCTGGCTCGCCCGTGGCGCGGGAGAGACGCCTGCTCCTGGCCCGCATCCCTCGTGTTGTAGCGGCGCTCTATGAGAGTCGATCCCTCCTTGCTCGCAAAGCGACCGGCGGTCACAGGCCGCCGCTACAGCCCGCAGTCTCCCAAACCCGGACTGTGATACCAAACACACAGCGAAATAGGTAGAAAAAGTCGGGCACCTCGGCGATGTGCCCCTACCGATTTTTGGTAGGGATGGCTCGCCGAGCCGTCCGTCGATTCCACCCGTTTCGGTCTCTAAATGGTATGAGATATGCAGGCGAGCTTCGCTGCCAGCTCCGCCCGTTTGAACGGCTTGGTGAGGAAGTCATCCATCCCTGAGGCGAGGCATCGCTCGCGGTCGCCGGGCATCACGTTGGCCGTGAGCGCGATGATCGGCACATGGCTTCCGGCATCCGCCTCGGCCTCCCGGATTTTCTTGGTGGCCTCAAGCCCGTCCATCACCGGCATCGCCATATCCATGAGGATCGCGGAGAATTTTCCCGGCACGAAAGCCTGTAGCGTTTCGGCTCCATCAACAGCAAATTCGGCTCGGTAGCCGAGAGTCTCGAGCATTTTCCCGGCGAGCGTGAGGCTGTCCCGATCATCATCGGCGACAAGCACCAGGTTTCCCGGATGCGCTACGGGTTCCTGCTCGATGGGAACAGCCACGGCAGGATCAGAAGATGCGGGGCCGGAAGCCTCCAGCGGGAGGCGGAACGTGAACGTGCTGCCTTTGCCCGGTGCCGAAACGAGAGTGATCGAGCCGCCCATGGCCTCGGCAATGCGTTTCGAGATCGCAAGCCCGAGACCCGTGCCCCCAAACGAGCGGTGAAACGACGAGTCTGCCTGAACGAACGGGTGAAATAGGCGGCTGAGAGTTTCGGAAGAAATTCCGATGCCTGTGTCTTCCACGGAGAAATCCAGAAAGTTCCGGCCGTCCTCGGAGGCTGGGACAACGCGGAGGACAACCGATCCGCTGGAAGTGAATTTGACCGCGTTGCCGAGAAGGTTGATGAGAATTTGGCGGATCCGCTCGCCGTCGGCGGTGATTTTCTCCGGAACGCCCGCAGCGACTTCGCAACGAAACGCGATCCCTTTTTCGCTCGCGGTATTTCGGACCATATCTGCCGCGGCATTCACGACATCGGCGACTGCCATCGGGGCAACCCGGATCGCCATGGTTCCTTTTTCAATGCTGGCGAAGTCGAGAATATCGCTGACGATGGCGAGGAGATGGCTGCCACTGGAGGCGATCATGCGGGCATGCTCCCGTTGCTCATCGTCGAGGTGTGTTTCGGCGAGGAGTTCGGCAAAACCCAGCACGCCGTTGAGCGGGGTGCGCAGCTCGTGGCTCATGATGGCGAGAAATTCGCTCTTTGCGCGGCTGGCGGATTCGGCCCGGCTGAGCGCCTCAACCAGCTTGGCGTTCATCGCTTTCAGACTGGTGACGTCGCGAACAAAAATCGCCAGCAGGTTATCTGATGGCCTGAATTGGATGCTGACTTCGACGTCGATCAGTGTTCCATCGCTGCACCGGTGGCGGGACTCGAAACGGTCCTGTCCTTGGGAAACGATTTGTTGGATGTGGGCGGCGGTTTGTTCCCTGGTTTCGCTCGCTTCCAGTTCGCCGATGCCCATTGTGAGGAGTTCCTCTTCGCGGTAGCCCACCATCCGGCAATAGGAATCGTTGACCGCCCGGACGCGCCCCTGCAGATCCATGAGGACAAACCCGTCCATGGCGGTCTTGAGGATGCTCCGGTTTTGCTCTTCGAGCTTGCTCAGCTCTTCCTCCCGTTTGTATCCTTCCAAGGCGAAGCTGATATCGTCGCCCATCTCCTCCAGCAAATCGCGCGCCTCCTCGTCAAAAGCGCCGGGTTGGCCGCTGTAAACAGTGAACGCGCCGATCGTTCTTCCCATCAGCCGCAATGGCAGTGCCGCGGAAGAGGCCCATCCATGGAGTGCGCCCCCCTCTCGCCATGGCTCAGTGCTCGGATCGTTCAGGAAATCCTGGCACCAAACCGGCTTGCCCTCGCGAATCGCTGTCCCCGTCGGCCCGCGCCCGAGCGGATCTGCCAAGTCCGTTAAAATGGAAATCTCATCCAGATATCCTGTGCCACTGCCGAAAGAGGTCACGGGGCGGACCTCCACGGATCCCTCGTCCACCATCCCGACCCACGACATCTTCATGCCGCCGAACTCCACCGAGTCGCGGCAGATTTTCGGGAATAACTCTTCCGCGCTGGTCGAGTGCACGATGGCCTGGTTGCACTGGCTCAGCGCCGCATAGAGCTGAGTGAGGCGCACGATCCTGGCCTCGGCGGCTTTGCGCTCGGTGATGTCGTTGAAGGTCACGACGAGATTGTCTCCCAGAAAAGCCGCGTGAAGCTCGCAAATGCGCACCGAACCATCGCGGCAGGTGATCCGGTATTCTCCGGTGTTGACCGCCTGGCCGGACCGTCTCGCCTCTTCCAAAAATGGTTTCCAACGGCCGATCACCTCGCGCCGGTAATCGGGGTCCGGGTAGGCCATCTCATACCAATCCGTTGTCTTCTGGGGAGTATGCCCGAAAATGGCCGTGGCGCTGCGGCTCCAGAACTTGATGTTGTCATCCGCGACATCCGCCAGGGCGACGGGGAACGGCGAGGAATCGAGAAGGGCGCGAAACAGCGCTTCGCTCTCCTGCAACTCATCCTCCGCCTGCTCGCGCCCGGCGATTTCTGCCCGGAGTTTTTCGTTCGCGGCTTCGAGCGCTTCGGCATGGCGGACCTGCTCGGAGCGCATCCGGGCCATGTCCAGCTGCATCCGGACCCGCGCGAGCAGCTCCTCTGGATCAAACGGTTTGGTGATAAAGTCCGATGCCCCCATCTCGATTCCCGCCGCGCGTTCCTTCGCTTCAACAAGGCCGCTGACCATGATAACCGGGATGCTGCTCCATTCCTCGTGCTCCCTGATCTTGCGGAAAACCTCGAACCCGTCCATGCCCCGCATCCGGATATCCAGCAGGATGAGATCCGGCGCGCCGCCCGCCAGCGAGGCGAGCGTGTCCTCGCCGCTGGCAGCCTGCCGCACCACGTAGCCTGCGCCTCCCAGGATATGGCTCAACGAGCGCAGCCACTGCGGCTCGTCATCAACAACCAAAATCCTGGCGTTCTGGGACATTGTGGAACCTCGCCGAAAGACTCCCATTTCCCGGCAGCGCAAGCAAGACCCGAATCGAATAGCGCGCTTGACATCGGCAGGGAAGGGTGCGTCTTCTCGTCCATGGATTTGTCTGCAAAGCAGAGCGGGCACGAAACCAGCACGGACTCGCCTGTCGCAGGGGCGGCGCGGTTTGTTGCCGTGAGCAAATTCGCTGTCGCCAACGGGATGGCCGGGGAGGTGAAGCAGGCGTTCCGGAATCGCCCGCACCTGGTGGATGGAGCGGCGGGCTTTGTGCGCATGGAGGTCTTGAGCCCGCTCGACCGCCCGGAGGAAATCCATCTCGTGACGTATTGGTCCGACGCGGAGAGCTTTCGCGCCTGGCACCACAGCCACCTTTACCGCGATTCCCACAAAGGCATTCCCAAGGGTCTGAAAGTCGTGCCGGGTGAAACAAAAATCCGCGAATTCGAGCGGGTGTGCTGCTGACCGGCCATGGACACCCTCCACGAGCAAACGAGCCGCGAGATCCTGGCCTCCCGGGAGCAGTTGGCGCAGGCGGTCGTGGGCCGCGAGTTTTCCCTGCATCCCGAACTCGATCAACGCTACGGGAAAATCGCCCGCGAAAAATCTCTTCAGGATGTGGCGTATCACCTGTCCTATCTCGCCCAGGCGGTGGAGGCAGGAAGCGCGGCGCTGTTCTGCGATTACGTGGCGTGGGTGCGCGTGATGCTGGCAAAGCGCGGGGTTTTGAGTTCCGACCTCGCGTTCCACCTCGGCTGCCTGCGCGAGGTCCTCGAAAATATGCCCGGCGGCGGCGGGGACCTCGCCGGCCAGTTCGTGGGTGCAGCGCTCGACAAGCTGCCCGCGATGCCCGACGACCTCCCGACATTTCTCGACGAATCCCTCCCGCTTTCCCCGCTGGCCCACCAATACCTGCAGGCGTTGCTGCGCGGCGAACGCGATGTGGCCAGCCGGCTGGTTCTCCTCGCAGTGGACGGCGGGATGCCGGTGAAGGACATTTACCTCCATGTCTTCCAGCTCGCGCAATACGAGATCGGCCGGCTCTGGCAGACGAACCAGATCAGCGTCGCGCAGGAACACTACTGCACGGCCGCCACGCAGCTCATCATGTCGCAGCTCTACCCGCATGTCTTCTCCGGAGAAAAAACTGGCGGGACGATCGTCGCCACCTGCGTCTCCGGAGAGCTCCACGAAATCGGGGTGCGCATGGTCGCGGACTTCTTTGAAATGGATGGCTGGAATTCGTATTACCTCGGCGCGAACATGCCGGGCTCCGGCATCTTGCAAGCCCTCGCCGAGCACAAAGCCGATGTCCTCGGCATCGGCACCACGATCACCTACCATGTCGCCGAAGCGGAAAAACTCATCCGCGCCGTGCGCTCCGACCCCGCCTGCCGGCGCGTCAAGATTCTGGTTGGCGGCTACCCGTTCAACATCGAGCCGGACCTCGCGAAGAAAATCGGCGCCGACGGATCCGCCGAAAACGCGGGGTCGGCGATCTCGCTGGCCAACCAACTGACCGGAAAACATTCCCGGTGAAATCTTCGATTTCCAATAAAGGGATCGTCGTGCTCTGCGACCCGGAAGGGACCGTGCTGGAAATCATGAGCGACGGGCTGGGGCTGGGGCATCACATGCCGCCCGGAAGCCCTGTCGCCAATCTGGCGGACCCGGCCTGCGAGGAGAAAATGAGGCATTTCCTCGATGAGGCGCGGACAGCAAAATCCGCGTTCAACTGGGAAATCACCGTGTTGCTCGACGGCAGGCTGAGGCCCCTGCACTTTTCCGCATGGCTCACGGGGCCGGGTCTCGTGATTGTGGCCGCCGACTCGCGCAACGGGCTCGCCGAGATCACGCAGGAACTGGTCCGCATCAACAACGAGCAGACAAACGCCCTTCGTGCAACGGCCAAGGAGCTCGCCGCGCAGACCTCCCGCGACGAGACGGATTACGAAGATTTCATGCGCGTGAACAACGAGCTCGCCAACCTCCAGCGCGAGATGGTCAAGAAGAATGCCGCTCTCACGAAACTGAACGAGGAAAAAAACCGGCTGCTCGGAATGGCGGCCCACGACCTCCGCAGCCCGCTCGGCATCATTCAGGTCTATAGCGAATTCCTGGAGACCGAGGCGGCTCCCTCGTTGAGCGAGGAACACCGGGAATTCATCACCACCATCAAAGACACCTGCCGGTTTCTGCTGCGCATGGTGAGCGATCTGCTCGATGTGACCGCCATCGAGTCCGGCACCCTGCGCCTGGAACGGGCACCCTGCGACCTCCCGGCCCTGATCGCACACAATGTCGCGCTCAACCGCGTGCTCGCCGGACCCAAACGGATCGCCGTCGAGTTCGATCCCCCAAAAGATTTCCCGTTGGCGTGCCTCGACCCGGAAAAGATCGGGCAGGTCCTCAACAACCTGATCGGCAACGCGGTCAAGTTTTCGCACCCCGGCACATCCGTGCGGGTGACCCTCGGGCACGAGGACGGGTCCGCCCGCATCGCTGTCGAGGACCAGGGGCAAGGAATTCCCGCCGCCGATCTGAGCAGTCTCTTCAAGCCGTTCGGCAAAGCCAGCGTGCGCGGCACCGCGGGCGAAAAAAGCACCGGCCTCGGGCTCGCCATCGCCCGCCGGATCGTCGAGGGACACGGAGGGAAAATCAGCGTCACAAGCAAAGTCGGCAAAGGCTCGCAGTTCGTGTTTTGCGTCCCGATAACAACAACCGAAAAATCGCCGCCATGACGAGCCCTTCCCTGAGACAGCTCAAGAGCCGCGCGCAGCAGCTCAAGCCGGCGATCCACCTGGGCAAAGCCGGGCCAACCCCGGAGTTTCTGGCCGCGTTTGCCGAGGTGCTGGACCGGAACCAACTGGTCAAACTGCGGTTCGAGGCGATGAAGGACGAGCGCAAATCCCTGTCCAAAAAACTTGCCGAAATCACCGGGTCAGCCCTCGTGCAGCAGGTCGGCCACACGGCTGTTTTTTTCCGCAACCGGACCAGCCCGGAAGCCCCCCGGAACTGACCGCACAAACCGGGATGCCGGCGGCGGACGGATTCCGGCAAACGGATTCCGAAAAATTGGCGTTTCCCGCTTCTTCTGCTAGATTGCATTCCATGACAGCGAACACCGAATCGGAGAACGGGGTTTTGCACCGCGAAGCCATGCCGCTTCCGCTTTTTCGTCCCGTCTCCAAGCCTCCGTCCCGCCCGGCACTTCAACCGGATGCCGCGAGGGAATCCCCCGCGCCCGCAGCCGGCTCGCCGCCGACCGTGCAGCAGGTCCAGAAGCTGGATCTCGATCTCCTCGGCAACGGGGACAAGGTCGTCGTGCGCACCGCAAACCGCACATACAATTTTGAAATGCGCGACCGCCGTTCCTGCAAAGTGGTTCCCGGCAAATCCTCGGCGAGGGCCGGCGAGGCGATCCTCATGGGCGGAACGGACGCCGATGCCTCGGAATACACGCCGGACCGGATTCGCGTGGGCGGACGGGTGGCGTATCAATTTCCCGACGAGGAGTCGGCCATCCTGACTTCCGTGGCCGAATCGATTTTCCTGGTGCCAGCCAGGAGGCCCGCCTGACGTCGGCCGCCAGCGAGGAACCAGAGTCACCGACGAATGTCCTGCTGTTGCCGCAACCATGCCGCCGAGCCTGCCCGGCCGGATGCCTGGGGAAAATACACCTGCCCGATGCACCCCGATGTCATCCGCGACTCGGCGGGCGATTGTCCGGTTTGCGGGATGGCGCTCGATCCGGTCGGGCCGGCTCCCGAGGATGACCGGGACGAAAAAAAACTGTTCCGAAGATTTCTGGTGGCCGGGGGTTTTACCCTGCCGCTTTTTGTTCTGGCGATGAGCCACTGGCTGCCCGGGGGAAATTTCCAAGCGTGGGCACCCGGCCCTCCCTCGCTCTGGATCCAGGCGGCCCTGTCCGCGCCGGTTTTCCTTTGGGCCGGATTTCCGTTCCACCTGAAAGCATTGCGGTCTGTCCTCGCCCGCCGCGCAAACATGTTCACGCTGATCACCCTCGGCACGGGCGCGGCTTGGATTTCCAGTCTCTGGTCTCTCCTCCTCGGCGCGGCCCATCATGCGCCGGTCTATTTCGAAGCCTCCGCGATGATCATCCTGCTCGCGCTCGGCGGCCAGCTGATCGAAGCCCGTGGCCGAAGGCGGGCCAGCAGCGCGGTGCGCGGGCTGCTGGACCTCGCCCCTCCGCGCGCGATCCGGATTTCCGCGGGACGGGAAGAGGAGGTGGCGGCCGATTCCCTCCGGCCCGGCGACATGGTCAGAATCCGTCCTGGCGAAAAATTTCCGGTCGATGGCGAGGTGCTCGAAGGCAGGAGCGATGTCGATGAGTCCACGCTCACTGGCGAATCGGTTCCTGTCGTGAAGGAGCCGGGTCAACGGGTTTTGGCGGGGACGTTGAATGGCACCGGCACGCTCGTCGTCCGCACGTCACGCTCCGGACGGGAAACGACCCTCGGGCAGGTCATCGAAATGGTGTCGGCCGCGCAAAGGAGCCGGATGCCCGTCCAAAATCTCGCCGATAAAATCGCGGGATGGTTTGTCCCGGCGGTCTTGGCGGTTGCGGTGCTGACATTTGTCGCATGGAGTTTTTTCGGCCCGTCCCACGCCCTGCCCAACGCGGTCGCGGTGCTGATCATCGCTTGCCCTTGCGCGATCGGGCTGGCCGTTCCCATGTCGGTGGCGGTCGGCGTCGGGCTCGCGGCAAAGCGGGGCATCCTGGTCCGCGACGCGGCCGCCCTCGAGGCGCTCGCGCGCGTGACCCTCGTCGCCCTCGACAAGACCGGCACGCTCACCGAGGGCCGTCCCCGCCTTGTCGGGATCGACGCCCGGCACGGCTTTTCGGAAGAGAACATCCTGCGCTTGGCGGGCTCGCTCGAACGCGCCAGCGGCCATCCTCTGGCGGGCGCTGTGCTGAGAGCGCTCGAAGAAAGGAATATCGCTCTCGATCCGGTCGGCGGATTTTTTTCCGAGCCGGGAGGCGGAATCGGCGGGTTGGTTGCAGGGCAGGCCGTTCTCGTGGGGTCGGCACGGTTTCTCGAGTCCCGGGGAGCCGAGGTTTCCGAGCGCGAGGGGATCCAGATCTCGGCCGACGGGATCCATGCGGGCACGCTGGTTGTCGAAGACGCCTTGAAAGCCGAATCCTTCGCGGCCGTCCGGGCCTTGAACCGTCTCGGTCTCGATGTGCTGATGCTCACGGGCGACGGGGCCGCTGTCGCCGGTCAGATCGCCTCGCAGGCGGGCATCGCGAACTGGCGGGCCGGCCTCACGCCGGTCGAGAAGGCGGGAGCGATCCGCGAGGCGCAAGCAGGCGGCGCAACGGTTCTCATGGCAGGCGACGGGGTCAACGACGCCCCGGCCTTTTCTGTCGCCGATGTGGCGGCGGCCATGGGTGGCGGGGCCGACATCGCCAAGGAATCCGCCGGCATCATCCTCCTCAACAACCACCTCACGGCCCTCGTCACGGCGGTCTGCCTCGGACGCGCCACCATTGCCAACATCCGCCAGAACCTTTTCTTCGCCTTTTTCTACAACATGCTCGGAATCCCGCTCGCGGCAGGCGTCCTGTATCCGTTCACCGGCTGGCTCCTGAATCCCGTGATCGCCGGCGCCGCCATGAGCTTGAGTTCCGTGACCGTGATCGCGAGCGCGCTTACTCTCGCGAAAGGTCTTCCCTCAAACGGCGGAGCCCTTCGAGGATCTCCAGGTCGGAACGCGTGAGTTTCGAGGACGGAAGCTGGAACTCCATCTGCACGTGGACCGGACGGGCCGGACGGCGGGAATTCCAGAGGATCTTGCGGAGTGATTTGATGTTCATAACGCGGGACATCCTGCCACCGCATGTAGGACAAACGCTGTCCTACCAAAAAGATTTTCGAAAAAATACGCTTTCCCAATAGCAACGATAATCTCCAAGGCGTCGCTTCGGCCAGCTCCCGTGGACATGGGCAGGATGCCTATGCCACGGACTGGTTTCCACGCAGCAAACCGCGCGCTAATTTTTCGCGGTGGCCTTGAAGAACAGGAGCCTCCAGAACGGGCGGCGGTCGATGACGATCTCGGCGAGGACGGTGGCACCGACGGCGAGCGGATAAGGGGCTTTTTCGACCGTCACCTTGATGCGGTAGGAGGCGCTGGAGGCTTTTTCCTCCTGCGCGGGGTCGAGGTCGCGGTCGAGGGCGACCTCGGACACGCGGCCTGTCGCGAGCGGGGCGAGCCGGTCGGGGTTGTTGTTGGCGCGGAAGCGGACGAGTTGTCCGGTGCGGATGCGGTTGACCCGGTCCTCGGTGGCGTAAAGCCGCAGCTCGGTTCCGGTGTTGGTGGTGAGCTTGAAAAGCGGCGTGCCCGCGAGGACTTTCTCGCCGGGGAAGCGCCTGGCCGTCGAGAGGATGGTGCCGCTTTCGGGCGCGATGATGTCGAGCCGCCCGAAATCCTCGCGCGCAAGGCGGAGGTCGCTTTCGAGGCTCTTGATGCGGGCTTCGGCGATCTTTTCTCTGCCGGAGGCTTCTTCCACGGAAGCCTTGCCATAGGGGCCGGTGAAGAGCTCGTTCGCCTGGCGGCTCCGCTTCAGCATCGCCTCCGAGGCGATGAGCTGCAGGCGGACATTCAAGACCTCGGTTCCCGAGGCGGCCCCGGTTTTTTGAAGCTCGCTCAAGCGTTTCAAGTAGTTCTGCTGGATATCCTGGACCTCCTCCTGGCGCTCCACTTCCAGGGCGCTGAAAAGAAATTCTGGAGGGACGGGCGCGGCCACGACCTTCCTGGCGTTCGCCCGTGCGAGTTCGAGTTCGGCTTTGGCTTGCCCGATCTCGTTTTCAATCTTCTCGATGGATTTCCTGATCTCCCATGAGTCCATTTTGGCGAGCACCCGGCCTTTTTCGACGAACTGCCCGTCCACCACGGAGACGGATTCCAGGATCCCGTCGCTCTTTCCGAAGACCAGCCAGTAATCCGATGGCCGGATCTCACCGGGAGCATTCACGTATTCGTCCATCGGGCTGAACAGCACCAGCACCGCGCACAGGAGCGCGGCCGCGCCGGCCCAGACGAAACCCAGGCGCATCCAGCCAGGCGGGATGACCGGCCGGAGCGCGGACGGGGGGGTCGCATAACCCGCCGAACAAAGAGGCGAGGCCGCCCGGAATTCGGATGTGCCGGAGGTGTGGGGCGGAGAAATCATTTCGGCTGGCGGCTCCATGGCCGTCGGGTGGCCCCGCTCATCGGGATCATCCCCTCGACCTGGGCTTCGTAGAGGCCGCGGTAGTGGCCGGAGGGCCGGTTGACCAGGTCGTCGTGCGTACCCTGTTCGACAAGGCGGCCCTGGTGCAGCACCAGAATCTGGTCCGCCTGAAAAATCGTGGAAAGCCGGTGGGCGATCACCACCGACGTGCGCCCGGCCATCAGCGCGTCAAAGGATCTCTGGATCGCCTTCTCGGTTTCGCTGTCCAGCGCGCTCGTCGCTTCGTCCAAAATCAGAAACGCGGGATTTTTCAGGAAGACCCTGGCGATCGCAATCCGTTGCTTCTGCCCCCCCGAGAGCCGTGTGCCGCTGATTCCCACGTGTTCCTCGAGCTGGTTCGGAAGCCCGCGGACAAAGTCGTCGATATGGGCGCCGGCCAACGCGGCCCAGATTCTATCCTCCGGGTAATCGTGTCCCATGCAGAGGTTGGTCCGGACCGTGTCATTGAAAAGCGTGGCGTCCTGGAGCACGGCACCCATGCTCCTCCGGAGGGCGCGCAGATCCCACTCCCGCACGTCCGTGCCGTCGAGAAGGAGCTTCCCTCCCGTGGGCAGATACATTCCCATGAGGATGCTGGCGAGCGTGGTTTTCCCGGAACCGGACTGCCCGACGAGCGCGACCGTCTGCCCGGGCCCGATGGCGAAATTCAGGTCGCGGAGGATCGGTTCGCTGCTGTCGTAGGAGAAGCAGAGATTCTCGGCGATGATTTCTCCGTTGAAGGAATCCGGGGCGGCGTTCTTTTTTTCGAGATACGGCTCCTGCGCCACCTCGCCGAGCTCCTCGACTTTTTCCGCGCTGGCGGTGCCCATTTGCAGGATCTGGCCCGCGTTGAGCAGGGTTCCGATCGGCCCCCAGAGCATGGCCTGGTAGGCGTAGAACGCAAAAAACGACCCGAAAGAAATCTGGCCCTGGATCGCCAGGACGCCGCCGACAAACAGAAAAATATCTCCTCCCAAGCTGCTCAGCATCACGAGTAGCAGGTTGATCATGTGGAAGCGGGTCCAATGGTGCAGCCCTTCAAACCGGAGCGACTCCGCCTTCGCGCGGAACCTGTCCAGAAAAAAGGCCTCGGCGGAAAACGTGCGGATGACGCGCATCGCGCCAAATGTCTCAGAGGCCGTGGCGTTCAGATTGGCCACGCGGTCGGACTCCTCGCGGTTGAACGCCTGAAGCTTGCGGTAGGACCAGACCGTCAAAGCGGCGGTCAGGGGCATGGTGGCAAGGACGATGGCGGTCAGCCACATGTTCAGAAAAAGCATGAAAGCAATAACGATCACGACGAGGAAAACGCTCGTGAGGAAGTGCCGCAGCATCGCGAATATCGCCCCGTCCATCTGGTTGACATCGAACCCCAGCCGCGAGGCGATCCGGCCAGTGTCCAGTTTCGCCAGCGCCTTTTGCCGGCCGCCCATCAGCGCGAGGGCCGCGTCGAGGCGGGTCTCGTAAAGGGCGTTGCGCGTGATGGTCAGGATGTAGTGGCACTGCCACCCGCCGAAGAGCGCACCGAGAAGTTTCAGCAGAACCCCCAGCAGCACGATGAGGGCGATCATCCAGATCGTGTGCGAAATCCCCAGCCAGGTCGTCACGTCTCCCGTGGCGCTCCCGCGAAAAATCAGGTCGTCGATAATGATCTTCGCCAAGTAGGGAGCGGGCGCGCTGACGAGGCTCGACAAAAACCCGAACAGGGCGATGATCCAAAGAAGGCGCGGATCGCGGCGGATCAACCCGACGAGGATCCGTACGCCCGAGCGGGCGGAAATATGTTGGTTTTTTTCCTCCATCAAAATATTCGCAAAGACTCCTTCGCCGGGAGTCAACCAACAGCCCGCAAAAGCGCAACAAGAAACGCCCGGATTGTTGATGTCGCCGGATATTCGCGGTAGCCTTCCCGGAATGAAGTTTCCCCGGCTCGCCCTTCTCGCAGCGATTTTCCTGCCGATATTGGCATGGGGGGCTTGGCTGGTGGCGGGGCACGATGAAAACTACGCGCTCCAGAAGCTGTTTTTTCGCGCCCGCTACGACCGCTATGACGAATGGATCATCCAGGCGGCCAGCCGATACGGGGTCAGCCCCTCGCTGGTGAAGGCGGTGATTTGGCGGGAGTCGAGATTCCACCCTGACATGCAGGGTGCGCACGGGGAGCGGGGGCTGATGCAGGTCACCGAGGGCGCCGCTCAGGACTGGGCCCGGGCGGAGAAAATCGGGATCTTTGTGCCCGCGGATCTCATGGACCCAAAAACCAATATCGAGGTGGGAACCTGGTATCTGGCCAACGCCCTCAGGCGCTGGTCCGGGAAGGATGATCCGGTTCCCTTCGCGCTTGCGGAATACAACGCCGGCCGCACGCGGGTGATGCGCTGGGAAAAAACCTCGGGGCTCGGCGGAGGCTTCGGGGCGGACGGCCTGCACAGCATCATGGACTTCCCAGCCACGCGCGCCTACATCCGCTCGATCGTCGACCGGTATCTCGATTTCAAAAAACGGGGGGAGTTTCCCGGCGAGAAACCGTTTGCGGGTTGATGCGCCAGCCCATTCATGGTTTGATCGCCGTTCCATGACGAACAAATATCTGGAAGTTGCCGAAGAAGCCGCGCAGGCGGCGGGAGGATTGCTGCGGTCGCAGTTCGGCCGTCCCTTGACGGTGGATGAAACCCACGCCCACGACATCAAGCTGGAGTTGGACAAGCGGAGCCAGGCGCTGATCGAGTCCTTGATCCTCTCCCGCTTTCCCGACCATGCGATCTACGGCGAGGAAGGGGTCCGCGGCGACCAGAACAGCGAGTATCAATGGGTCATCGACCCCATCGACGGAACGGTGAACTACTTTTACTCGCTCCCGCATTTCGCGGTCAGCATCGCTCTCCGGCAGTCCGGAAAAATCATCGCCGGGGTCATTTACGACCCGATGCGCGACGAATTGTGGTCGGTCGCCGACGGCGGCTCCCCCACCCGGAACGGGCAGCCGATCCGGGTCAGCGGGCGCACAAGTCTGGGCGAGGCCGTCGTCTCGGTCGGCGTCGCGAAATCCATCGATTCGATCAACAGCAGCCTTCCGCTTTTTGAAAAGATGGTCCGCCGCGCGAGGAAGTGCCGGATGATGGGCAGCGCCTCGCTGGACATCGCCTATGTCGCCTGCGGACGGCTGGATGCCTATATCGAGAGCGCGGTCAGCCTCTGGGATGTGGCGGCCGGCATCCTCCTCGTCGAGGCGGCGGGCGGCACTGTGAAGTTGACCCCCCATGCGGACAATCCCGACAAGTATGCCATCGTGGCCACGAGCGGAAAAATCGCCCTGCCATGATCGCGACCGGGATCGGATACGACGTGCACCGGCTGGTGATGGATCGCCCGCTGATTCTCGGCGGGGTGCTGGTCGAGCATTCCCTGGGCCTGGAGGGCCACTCGGATGCGGATGTCCTTTGCCACGCGATCGCCGACGCCCTGCTCGGCGCAGCCGGGGAGCCGGACATCGGTCACATGTTTCCCAACACCGACCCGTCGATCCGGGGGATCAGCAGCTTGGAAATCCTCCGCAAAGTCCGCGCGCGCCTGGAAGAACTCTCGGTTACGATCCACAATGTCGATGCCACGCTGATCGCCGAAGAACCCCGCATCTCCCCTCACCTCGCCGCCATGAAAGATAACGTGGGAAGTGCCTTGGCACTGCCGGTCTCGCGAGTCGGCATCAAAGCCACGACGAACGAGGGGATGGGGTTTCCCGGACGCGGGGAAGGAATGGCCGCCCTCGCCACAGCCTGCGTGGACCGCTGACCGGGGCTCGCGCCCGGAGCAACGCGGCAGGCCGTTGAGCCTGATCTATGGCTTTTTGGCGACGGGCAGACGGATACACGCGATTTCCTGGTCCGTGCGCATCAGGAGCAGGTCGCCGCTGAGGGCGGGAGTGTTCCATGTCTTCGAGTTGAAGACGCGGAAGCGCCCGAGTTCGTTGGGGGCGTCGGGCGTAGGCGCGAGGAGGACGATCTCGCCGTTCTCGGCGGTGACGAGCATCTCGTTTCCGACGAGCAGAAGCTGCCCGTGGCCGTAGCGCCCGTCTTTCCATTTGCGGCTGCCGTCGCTCACATCGATGCACGTGAGGATGCCCTCGTCGAGGCCGTAGAGATAGCCGTCGCGATGGACGAAGCTGGCCAGCTTGGCTTTCAGGTTGAGCGTTTTCCAAACGCGTTGGGCGCCGAGTTTGCCCGCCGCGTCGCGCCGGATTTCGAGCAGCTCGCTGCCAACCCCGTAGCCGCTGGAAAAAACGACGCGGTCCGGCCCGACCGGCACGGGCTGCGCGCAACATGGCTGGCGGACTCCCCAAGGATATTCCCACAGGATTTCTCCCGTGTCCGGATTGTGCGCGGTGATGTAGATCATGTTGAAACTCACGATCTGGGGCACTCCGGCGAGAGTGCAAAACGCCGGCGAAGTGTATTCCGACGGCCGGGAACCGTTGCGCCACGCGAGTTTGCCGTCCGCCACGCGATAGGCGAAGAGCGACTTCTCGTGCGACTGGCCGCCGTTGACGATGACCTTGTCCCCGAGAACGAGCGGCGAGCCGGCATAGCCCCATTCCGGGCGGCCTTTGGGGGCATCAACGGACATCTTCCGCTGCCAGATGAGTTTTCCGGTGGCCATGTCGAGACAGTTGGTGATGCCGGTTGCTCCGAACGTGAAGACCCGGCCTCCGGAGATGGTCGGCGTGGACCGCGGGCCCACGTCACCCAGCGACGACGCGAACCGCGCCTGGTCCGAGTGCTCCCAGAGCAACTTGCCGGTGAGGACGTCGAGGCACACGACGACCTCGTTTTCACCCCGCTGCTCGAAGGTCACCGCGCGATTTCCCACGACGGCACATCCCGACCATGCGGGGCCGATGGGATGTCGCCAGAGAACCTGCGGCGGTTCTTTCCCCCAATCGCGCGCCAACACCGTTCCCGAGTCGATCACGGCATCACGGTTCGGCCCCAGATATTGCGGGAAATCCGCTCGTCCGCTGTGATCGAGAGCAGGGTTGTCCGAGCCCTTCTCGAACGCCGATGCGGCACCACGGCCCCAGCGCGCCTCGAAGATCGGAACGAAATCACCCGTGACGCCGCGGTAGCGGAAGGTTCCGGCAAGAGCCCCGACGATCACGAGGAAGATCGCGAAAATGCCAAACCGCATCCTCCAGGTGCTCCGCGAGGCGAACAGCCACCACACGGCAAGCAGGAACACCGTGCTCAGACCCAGCACGAACAGGATGATATTTCGCACCTGAAGTTGAGCGGTCGGCAGAAAGCCCACGACGAGCAGCGCGAGCGCGCCGAGGCTCAGGATCACTACCGCCGGAATCCAGCGGATGCGCTGATGGGAAGCGCTTTTATTCATCGGCGGCCGCTGTTTTCATGCTGGGTTCCTAGGGAAATGTGGAGAAGATGTCCAGCCCTGCCATTCCGGAAGTGTTTCTGTCCAGTTGAAACTATTGCTCTCAGGTGTTTTGACGGTCTGCACCCGTGGCATGGGCATCCAGCCCAGGTCTTGCTCACCCTTTAGTACTGATCGGGGAACCTCTCCCTCCAGAAGTTCAAAGTTCACCGGAAATTCGCGGCATCCGAAGTAAGGTCGCATATGGCATTGCCCTTCCCTTGCGCGTCGCCTGAACATTTCGCAGTGCTTACCGGGATTGTCGCCCCCGCCGGCCTTGTCGGTCATCTCGAAATGGGCCTCGATGACATACTCCACGTCACGTAGCACCAGCGCTGCACGCTGTTGGCGGTCTTCGGCGGCGTACTGGTGAAGATCGATATCTCCACCGCTCATTGCTGTCTTGATATTTCTTTCGGAAATCTTTCCAGCCACCTCATTCCTGCGAATCGACTCGAACCGAATCGACTTCATGACGTGGATGCGGTCGACCTTCCAGACCAGCGCCGGTTTCCAGTGAATAGCTTCCAGTATCCCGCGGGCTGCCGACGGCGTCATCACGTCATAGCTGACCCGCTCCGCCTTCATTTCAGGCCGGGTGAAGCAGGCGTAGTCCCCCCAGACCCTGAGTTTAATGCCGAATCCCATGGTATTCTCCTTTCAGACAATTATGCCGGATTCTCAGCAAAGCAGCACTTCGTTCGGTGCTTTCACCTCCTTTGCATCTCTTAATCCAAAGCGACGATCATAGAAGCTCCGGTCACTCAAGAAGTTCATTAACCCTCCAACCTTCCGAATGGCCCCAGTTTTCTCCAAAGCCGCCAGTTCATAGCGGTAGATTTGGACCACATAAGGCTGAAGGCTCCGCGCCCGGCTCGCGGGAAACGGATGACCCTCCGCCTCCGCCATGATTTTCTCACCACCTTCCCAGGGAACAACAACTGGAACGGTAGCGTCATCAATCATCTGAAAGTCGTCGGCAATCTTTGCAAACGGAAATGACAGGCTTTCTCCTCCGTCGGCAATCGCCTGGAGAGTGGCTTGTGCGTCGAGATTGTTGCGTACTAGGT
>Ga0118677_10002056_pt1 | contig 41261 bp, 33 predicted proteins | sample AliMusrvi5mmetaG_FD_86154 | JGI IMG/M metagenome (GOLD analysis project Ga0118677, IMG submission 86154)
ATATATTTATAATATAATGCCGAATAGGGTATAGACTGCAAATGAATGACAAAACATAAATTTTTATTAATATATATAAACAATATATTGACAAAATTTATTATAAATGCTATGAGTTAACTTACTGTTTTAAAGATGGAAGTCAACAACCACCAGCATAGCAGGTGGCTTGAATTCCCATGAAAGGGGAAGACAGGGCCATGAAGTGCCAAGCTGTTTTCTGTCTTCGCTGCCATAGGCGGTGGTTCATGGCCCGGATTATTCATGAGTCTGAGCACGAGGCGATAATTTAGGCAGTAGATTCCAGGAAGAAGGGGTGGAAACCATGCAGAGGCTCTGTTGAACAACTACAAACCAGAGCAAAAAACATCTGCAGCTTTGAGTGTGCATAAAAAAAGGATGACTAGAAGCAGGAATCCTAGAAAGCCAAAAACGGTATGTGAAGGGATATGGACGCACAGGGCCAAAACTAAGCTGGGGCAGGAGCAATGCGATACAGCAGCGCTGCAAAAGTGATAATCCGATGGTATGGTGGAGGCCTTAGTGCAAAACATGGGTAATACGGCTAAATGTTTCGAAGGTGGAAATTTGGACTATGGAAAATGACACTATTTTAATTGTTGACGACGACCAGATTCTTTTAGAGTTGTACAGAACTTTATTAGTTGCTAATGGGTATAAAACCGAGACTGCAACGGATGGTAAACAAGCAGTAGAGTTGGCGCATGGTCAAGAATACCCCCTTGCCATAGTTGATTTGTGCCTGCCGGAGAAACACGGCATTGATGTCATAAACGAAATAAAACAGCTGTGGCCTGATACGGAGATTATTGTCAATACGGGCCAAGGGAGTATGGATTCCGCCATAGCGGCCATGCGTCTTGATGTGTTTGAATACCTGTGCAAACCCGTTTTAATGGAAACACTGTTGAGAAACGTCAATAACGCCCTTGAAAAGCGTCATCTTAAACGGGAGAACCGGCGACTTGTATTGGAACTGCAACAAGAGAAAAACTCTCTGCAAAACAAAATCAACGCCTCAACGAAGGCCATGGAAAAGCATCTTCAGGAATCACCCCTGTTTATAGGGGAAAGCGCTGCGGTACGCCATATACGGCAGTTAATTGCCGAAGTTGCTCCTTCTGATATGACCGTACTTATCAGGGGAGAAAGCGGCACGGGCAAGGATGTCGTGGCAAGTCTTATTCATGAATGGTCGGGCCGGGCAACAAGCGGCAATTTAATTAAAATAAATTGTCCGGCCATTTCCGAGACGCTGTTGGAATCCGAATTGTTCGGCCATGAGCGGGGTGCGTTTACCGGAGCCCATAAGCAAAAGCCCGGCAGGATTGAGTTTGCCGATAGCGGCACAGTCTTTCTTGATGAAATCGGGACGATTTCCCTAGGGTTTCAAGCAAAATTGCTGCAAATAATTGAGAACAAAAATTTTGTTCGCGTCGGCAGCAACACGACACTGAAAGTGAACGCACGATTCATTGCAGCTACAAATGCCAGTCTTGAGAATATGATCAGCAGGGGTCTGTTCAGGTCTGACCTGCTGTACCGTCTTGCACAATACAGCATTTATATCCCTCCGCTACGTGAGCGGCGAGAAGATGTGCCTCTGCTTATAGATCACTTTATACGCCATTATTCCGCTAAATATGATAAAGCTATTCAGCTTTTGCCCAGTGATATAGTGGCCATGCTTTTAGAATATGATTGGCCCGGCAATGTGAGAGAACTGCTGTCTGTCGTCAGCCGATTTGTCATTAGCGGCAAGCAGGAGGTGTTTTTGCGCCATATCAACATGAACGGACAGGACATACAAGCCGAACCATCAAAAAAAATACAGGATTCGGAATTCAAACTGATTTTTTCCGCTCTGGTCGAGCATAAATGGAATCGCCGGAAAGCCGCAAACGTTCTGGGCATCAGCTACAGTACGCTCCGGCGGAAGATAGAAAAGTATGAACTGGATAAGAACATGACCCAGTTAAAGCAGACCATGCAGAGCTCTTCAGATATGCCAACACAAGCAGAAGCAAGTTAAGCGAGGCGCGTTGAAATAGTTTTCCTGTATTCTTGCCGTGTTCATGGGGCGGTTCCAGCCTTTATCAACGCAATAATTTTCAAAATTGACACCTTGAATTTTGCGTATTGTTCACTATGGGCACATGGTAGTGAATAATAAGTGTTCATTTTGAGCACTTTAAGTGCTCAAAATAAGCGCCATTTGCTCAATAACGTCCAATCTCACCTTGCGGTTTAAATAAAATTTTTCCCTCCCACAAGCACTCCGGCTAAGCGCATATCTTTCAAACGTATAGAGGCACAACATAAATTTCTGCATATAGCATTTTATCCTTTGACGGCAGGGCTTTGACTGCCTGCATTGGCATGCTATGTGAATAAGTAATACTGGGTAATACTGGCCGGAATGCAATGAAACACCGAAACAGGCCGAAAAAATCAACCTTTCGTTTTGGTATATAAGAGTTATGAATTACGACATGCGACCATCTGCTTAAACTGAAAACAATAAGAGTTCAACTCCTTACGGCCAAGGGATTCAGCATGTGGTGCTCAAAGTGGACACTTATATCGTGAGCAACAGTTGCTTATTTTGCCCAGGCGCAGAAGGCGTTTATGATTACTCTTCTAGATAGGGGCGCTGATGCTGCCCCGGCGAGCACAAAAAAGCCGTCCTGAGGAATCGGATTTTAACGATTATAATACAACATTTTTCAGGAGGAAGACCGCTGGAGTTAACCCTTTTCTTTAAGTTTCTATGCTCAGAATTAGAGAGATGGCTAGGCTGCTGGCATGGTTTTTGTATAATCAATTGGTTTCAATTTCAATTGGTTTCAATTGAAATCCAAGTTCCTTTCAAATAACACTATAAAAGCTTGGGAAAGAGGGCATATGAATTTCGAAAAATTCACAATTCATAAAATGCATACAACGCAGACAACTAAAGCGAAACTTCTTAGGGATTCCGACACAAGAAGTGCCACCAATCTCGAAATGTTTCTTGAATATGAATTGGAAGCATCCAACCGCTACCAGCGGTATGTGAGCGTCGTGCTGTTCAAGGGAATGGGCTACGGTGCCTCGTATCTCAAGGATTATGTCGCGGATAATATGAGGTCCAGCGATGCCTCGTTTGCCTACGGCGACTATCTTGCCGTGCTTATGGGAGAAACAGACGACAATGGTTCAGCCATGGCTATTGAGCGTTACAAGAAGAATCTTAACGGCAGGGATTGTAATATTAACTTTGCAGCTGTCACCTATCCGAAGGACGGAACAACCGTGGATGATCTTCACCGGGTACTGTGGAGCCGCATAGAGGCTCCGACAAGTTCTGAAAGTTTTAGAGGTGCATAAAAAACAGCGTTCCTAGTGCGATGCAGCATAAAGAGGTGGATTTGCATCGTGGCCACATAATAGGGGATTGCTGACGGTAAAGGTGCCTCAATCTCAAAAAAACAAAGCAGCGAATAGCCGCGCCTTGGGAAATTCAATAAAGCCTTTACAGCAAGAGGCTCAATCAACGGCTTTTGAGTAGGGGCACAGCATGGTTATTCGTGGTGCTTCGATGGCACATTTTTGGAGCATATTGATCAGGCGGCAGGCCTACAGGTTAGTTTAAACAGTGAGCCAGATGGCTCTGAGAGTTGGCATACACGAGAGGGTCTTTTATGAAAAAGGAATCGCTGTTATATGCAAAACTGCTTTTCTGGTCTGTGGCCATATGTGTAGCCTTGGGCTGTGCAAGCGCTCCGCCGGTGAAACAGACGGTGCAGGAACCATCAAAAGTGATGCTTGCTCCCGGCAACCAGGTCGAAATCAAGTTCGCCTACGCGCAGCAGTTTAACGAGATTCAGACTATCCGTTCCGACGGCAAGATTGAAATGCAGTTCGTGGGTGAGGTTATTGCTGCCGGGAAAACCCCCGCAGAGCTTCGAGAAGAATTGATGAAGCTTTATGCGCAGCATCTTAAATACCCGCAGCTTGCAGTGTTTGTCCGGGTGTCGACCGACAACCGCGTTTTTGTAGGCGGCGAAGTGAAGAACCCTGGCCTGATAGACATGCCCGGCAGACTGACGGCTCTTGAGGCTATCATGCAGGCCGGCGGAATGAAACCGGAGAGCGCCGGAAGCGATAATGTCGTCGTGATCCGCCAGCGTGACGGAAAATATCAGGGTATAGTCCTTGACCTTGCCCAACCCTTGAGCGGGAAAAGCGCGGATGCCTTCTATCTTGAGTCCCGTGACATAGTTTTTGTTCCTCAGTCGACTATCGTAAGCGTGAACCAGTGGGTCGCACAGCATATTAATCAAATTGTCCCGAATATCGGCCTTAATGTCATGCAGACATCGCCGTCTGGGAGAACCAGCGTGGGCTACAGTACAACAAATCACTAAAACATATACAGCCGATACGGCTGATGTCGCGATGCAGTGCGCTATTATTAATGATCTGTGTAGTTGCCGGCTCTTTAAAGGCCAATAAACATGCAAAATAATGAGTTTATTAACGAACGCTCGGACTTTTCGCTGCGGGAATTGTTTTTTACAATTTTTCGTCACCAGCGGCTTGTCGTTACTGTGGCCGCAAGCGCCGCTGTCATTGCACTTATTGTCGCACTGTTTTTTATCCCAACGACATATGAGTCAAGCACCGAACTGCTGGTTCGCGCCGGCCGTGAAAGCCTGGAAGTTGATTCCACCTCAGGCGCTGGTGCAGCCCCCAGATTGCGCAGTCGCCCGGAAGAAATCCAAACTGAAATGGAACTCATCAAGAGCAGAGAGGTCGTTGATGCCGTGGTTGCTTCTTTAGGCATGGATTTTTTTTTCAAGCAGCGGCAAGGGGACTCCGGAAGCCTGCTTGAAAATCTTCGGAAAAAAACCTGGCAGGCTATCACAGGAGAGGGTGAGCATACGCCAACGGCTTTGGAGCAGCAGAAGCTGCGCGATGGCCTACTCGATAACCTCATGGGCCGTATAGATGTCCAGCCTGTCAAAACCAGCAGCATTTTCAGCGTTTCTTTTCAAGGCCCGTCGCCGGAATTTACGAGGGATTTTTTGAAGAGTCTCATTGCGGTCTACCTGGATAAACATTCAAGCATGTATTTTACCGACAGCTCCTTTATGTTTATCAATGACAAGACCGAGAAGTTCCGCAACGAACTGGAGCAGATTGAAAAAGAAATTAAAGAGTTCAAAAACAGGGCAAGTGCAACGCTGGTTCAGGAGGCGCGCTTTCTCGATCAGTTTGCCACTCTAGAGCAGCAGGTGAGCGAGAGCGAATCAGCGCTTGCCGCATCGGAGGCAAAGGTAAAAGTATTTCGAGCGAAATTTGCAGAGCTGCCGCATGCCGCAGGGGCTGAGGCTGCCTCAGCAGGGCCCGCGGCAGATGAGCTGTATCGGCGCTTGTCGGCACTGAGAATTCAGGAGCAGGAACTGCTGTCGACCTACACCGAGTCCAGCGTACCGGTGCAGGAGGTGCGGCGGCAGATTCGGGAAGTTCAAGGCATGCTCCCCCGGTCCGCCCCGAGTTCAGGGGCAGCACAGCTAGGGGCATTTTCAATGCAGTCGCGCGAAGGGCTCCAGCTCGAAATGATTGCCGAAGAAGGAGCGGTTTCCTCGCTGCAGGCGCGTCTTGCGGTGCAGCGGGAACAACTGTCTCAGCTGAAAGAACAGTTCAGGGCAGTAAATGAAGATAACCTGATTTTACTTAATCTGGAGCGCAAGCGTGCGGCGCTCGAGGCCAGCTATAAAAAATTTTCCGAGAATCTGCAGCAGGCGCGTATCGATCAGTCGCTTAAGCTTGAAAAAATTTCCAATATAACCATCGCTCAGCAGCCGACCTATTCCCTTCAGCCGCTCAAGACAAAAAAAATGATGGTGCTGCTTGCAGGCTTGTTTGGCGGAATTTTTGCAGCCGTTGGGCTTGCCTTTATCCGGGAAAGCATGGATCATTCGATCAGAAAGCCTGAAGATATTCAGCAAAGGCTCAATATGCGTTTTCTTGCCTCCCTGCCGGAGTTTGAAAACGCCCAGATAATTCTGCCCGAGATGCATGAGTTGCCCAATCTCACCGTTGTTCCGGAGCGCAAGAAGAACCTATCCTCGACGACAACACCGCCGTGTTCAAATCCCGCCGTGATCAAATATTTTGATGCGCTGCTTCAGAGCCTTGTTTTTTCCGATAGAGATCAGCCCGGGTTGCCCTACATAATTGCCGTCACCAGTGCCCGCTCGGGCGAGGGCGTCAGTACGATTGCTGCAAACCTTGCCATGCGGCTTGCACGGCTCGGGCAAGGGCGCGTATTGCTGGCGGATATGAACCCTGTGAATCTTGATGATGAGGATACCAGTGAGCCTGGGCGCTTCCCGGCCCTAGGCAACATGATTGCGTTGCAGGGGAAAAAAGATGCCGCCGGGTTGCCCGCGCCGCTGCTCGACAGGCTGTTTCTTCTGCAATATTCAAGTCAAAATTGTACGGAAACTGCAATCGGGGATATGCAGAGCGCCTGGGAAAGGGAGTATGAGTTTGTCGTTATGGATATTCCGCCGGTTCTGAACAACGAGGGAGCTTCCATGATAGCACGGCTCGCCCATAAAGTCATTCTGGTCGTTCAAGCGGAAAGGGAGCGCTGGCAGGTCATTCGTCGCGCACAGGAGATGCTTGAAGAGGCCCATGCAAACGTGATCGGCGCCATTTTAAACAAAAGGAATATGTACATCCCCCAATGGTTGTACCGGTCTTTGTAAGGAGCCGACTATGCGTAGCGGAATTCAAGGATCTGACACAGGCACAGGAGCACGTCATGCGAAATTTTCTTATTCGCTACAGCGTCTGATATGCAGCTTCGCTGAAGCAGTGCACTGGAGCTGAAGAATCAGTACTCGGGGGGGCTGCGAAGGCAGGAGTTGATCGCTAAAGGGATAGAAACATAAGAGGAAAAACATGGACACTATAGAAGATAAAAACAACTTTCAAAGAATGATAAATAGCGAGCGCGCACGTGCCGACCGTATGGGCCATAATTTTTCAGTCGTATTTTTTGACCTGCTGAAGTCTGCAAAAAGCACCTGCGACATGGAGACGATTACGGCCCGCATCCGCAAGCGCATCAGGGTTTATGACGAGATCAGCTCTATCGACGGCAATCGCATTGCCGTGCTCCTGCCATATACCGGCTATGAGCAGGCTAGCAGCGTTGCTAACAATATCATCGCAACCATCACGCCCGGAGAGGCTTCTCTGAAGTACTCCATCATGAGCTATCCCGACAACTGGATCAAAAATGGGGACAAGAAGAGCTCGTCGTCTATCGATGTTTGGGCTGAAGCAAGCCATCAGCTTGTGGAAAAAATGAACCTGCAGGTTATGCCGCTTCCTGTGTGGAAGCGGCTCATGGATATTATGGGAGCGGTCTTCGGCCTTCTGCTGCTGTCGCCGGTAATGCTGCTGTTAGCAATTTTTATAAGGATCGTTTCCCCGGGGCCGATTTTATTCAAACAGGAGCGCATCGGCTATCTCGGCAAAAAGTTCGGCTGCTACAAGTTTAGGACCATGCATCTCAACGCATCCTGCAATGTACACAATACCCATCTGAATAATCTTATCAACAGCAATGGCCCCATGTGTAAGCTCGACAAGGTTGATTCTCGCATCATACCCTTCGGGCGCATTATTCGCATGACGGGCCTTGATGAGCTTTCGCAGCTTTTCAATGTGCTTCGGGGGGATATGAGCCTTATCGGACCGCGGCCATGCATACCCTATGAGGCCGATGAGTTCAAACAGTGGCAGCGCAAGCGCTTCGATGTTGTGCCCGGCATAACCGGGCTCTGGCAGGTGAACGGCAAGAACAGAACTTCGTTTACTGACATGATGCGCTATGACATCAGCTATGCCTATAAGAGAAATTTTTATTTGGACACCGCTATCCTGCTTAAGACCATTCCTGCCATAATTGATCAGGTGACGGAAAACAAAAAAATCGATCAAGAGGAGAGAGTAAATGGAAAGTGCGAAGAAAAATACGCATAATGTAGGCGTTGTCGGCTGCGGCTACTGGGGCCCCAACCTGATACGGAATTTTAGCGCCTTGAACACGTGCAGGGTGAAAACCGTGTGCGATATGAGCCAGGCAAGGCTGGATCACATGAGCAGCCTCTACCGGAGCACAACCACGACACAGTGTTTTGACGACATGCTGCGCGATGACGATATAGAAGCAATTGCCGTAGCAACCCATGTCAATTCGCACTATGACCTGGCAAAAAAGAGCCTGCTTGCGGGCAAGCATACATTCATCGAAAAGCCCATGGCATCATCCACCGCGCAGTGCGAAGAGCTCGTGGAGTTGGCCCGGCAGCGGGGCCTGCAGCTCATGGTCGGGCACACTTTCATTTATTCATCGCCCGTGCGCAAAATCAGGGAGCTCATAGAGTTGGGAGAAATCGGGGATCTGCTTTATGTGTCGGCACGGCGCCTCAACCTGGGGTTGTTTCAAAAGGATATCAACGTAACATGGGACCTTGCCCCTCACGACATATCGATAGTGCTGTATATGTTCGGCGAAGCGCCCGTTTCGGTAAGCTGCCATGGCAAGGCGCATATCAACCCGGGCATCGAGGATGTCACTACGCTTGTCCTCAATTATGCCAATAATAAATTCGTCACAATTCAGAGCAGCTGGCTCGACCCGCAGAAAGTTCGCGAGATGAAGTTCGTCGGCTCCAAAAAGATGATCTGCTATGATGACAACGAGACCAATGAGAAGATCAAGGTCTATGACAAGAGAGTCGAGGTGCCGCCGCATTATGATACATTCGCCGAATTTCAATACGCCTATCACTACGGCGATATGTACAGTCCCTATGTTGCCCAGTCCGAGCCGCTCAAGGTCGAATGCCAGCATTTTCTTGACTGCATCGACGGTAAGGCGACCTGCCTTTCCAGCGGCAGGGAAGGGTTGAACGTAGTGCAGATTCTGGAGGCATCGCTCAAATCGCTGCGCAGCGATGGCGCGACGGTGAAAATAGAGACGAATGGCAACGGCCATGGCCTGAAAGCACACCAGGGGCCAGCATATCCAGAGCGAGGTGTTCATGAAGCGCATATCTGCTGATGTCGTACTGGGAGAAAATGTCCGCATTGTTGACTTTGTCAATCTTTACGGCTGTGTGATCGGAGACAACACCATGATCGGCACGTTTGTGGAAATTCAGAAGGGGGTTTCCATCGGCAAATACTGCAAAGTCTCAAGCCACAGCTTCATCTGTGAAGGCGTCACGATACAGGATGAGGTTTTTATAGGCCACAGTGTTACCTTTACCAATGACAAGGTTCCCCGTGCGACTACGGCAGACGGCACGCTGCAGGGCAGCGACGATTGGGACTGCATCCCCACCCTTGTGCGGCGCGGGGCATCAATCGGCTCGGGCTCGACCATTGTCTGCGGGGTCACGATCGGAGAGGATGCCATGATCGGCGCCGGAAGCGTGGTCACCCGGGACGTGCCTGCTGGCAGAGTCGTAGCTGGCAATCCTGCGCGCATTATCGGCATAGTGAAAGACCGGAGAGTCGGTCAAACAGCCCAAAGCACTGCGACAATGCAGGCATAATTTTACATGCATTAGAAAAGGAGATTGTCAGTGAATATTCCGTTTTTAAATTTGAAGGCCCAGGGGGTATCTATTAGAGCTGAAGTCGACGCTGCTATCGGTAGCGTTCTTGATGAGACGGCATTTGCCGGCGGCCCGTTTGTAAAAAAATTCGAGGAGGAATTCGCCCGCTTCTGCGCCTGCAAATATGCTGTCGGCGTAGGCAACGGCACCGATGCCCTGTGGGCCGCCCTTATAGCTTTCGGCGTCGGCCAGGGAGATGAGGTTATAACGGTTCCCAACACCTTCATCGCCACGGCCGAAGCAATCAGTTTTTGCGGGGCGAAGCCGGTGTTTGTCGATGTTGATGAGAAAACCTGCACCATGGACCCGACACTGCTTCAGAAGGCCATTACCCCGCGCACCAAGGCCATTATTCCCGTGCATTTATTCGGCCAGACAGCCGATATGGACCCTATAATGGCGATTGCCAAAAAACATGGTTTGGTCGTTATCGAAGATGCCTGCCAGGCCCACGGAGCTTTGTATCGGGGCAAACCCGCCGGCTCCATAGGCGATGCGGGCTGCTTCAGCTTTTATCCGGGGAAAAATCTCGGCGCCTATGGCGAGGCCGGCGCTGTCGTGACCGACAATGATGCGGCCGCGGAAAAAATGCGGGTATTCCGCGATCATGGGCAGCCGAAAAAATATGCGCATGACATGATCGGCTGGAACTGCCGCATGGACGGCATACAGGCAGCCGTGCTCAGCGTAAAGCTGAAATATCTGCCGGCCTGGAATGAAGCCCGCAGAAAGCATGCAAAGCAGTACGATCAGCTGCTTGAAGGCATGACGGGCATCGTGCTTCCGCACGAGGCTGGCTATGCGCAGCATGTCTATCACTTGTATGCCGTACGAAACGGCAGGCGTGACGACCTGATGACCGCCCTTGGAGATAAGGGGATCGCCACGGGTATTCATTATCCCGTGCCACTGCATCTGACCGGCGCCTACCAGCACCTGGGCTACCCAGAGGGAAGTTTTCCGGTCAGCGAGCGGATCGCGCGGGAACTGGTGTCTCTGCCTATGTTCCCCGAGCTGGATCAGGAGCAAATAGAATATGTCGTTGCGGGGATTAAAGAATTTGTAAAAACAGGAAGGTAGTTTTAAGGAAAAAGCAGGAACTCTTTAAAATAATTTGATTCTGCCCCAAGCCTTGTTTGAAAAAAAGTATTGGAGTAGCCTGAAGAACCATACAAATATATTTTTGCTAGTTGAGGAGCATTTTACAGTGCAACTCTATATAAGGAGGAGACAGTATGATATCGAAGAAACCTTTACGGGCATTCTTTATCGCTTTATTGATGTTGTTTTTGCCAATAAGTGCAATAGGCATGGCCCCAACCCCCTGTAAACCTCCCGTAACTCCTCCCGGTGGCACGAGTGTACCCGAGCCCTCTACGCTGGTGCTTTTAGCTGCCGCAGGCGGGGTAATTGTTTTGGTTAACAGGTTTAGAAAAAAGAAATAAGTACGGGCACTTTTTCAATAACCCGGCTGCTTGCAGCGCGGTGGTTTATTTTTGAACAGGTATTATTATGAATCGCAAAATTGCCGTTGCCGGCCTTGGCTATGTCGGCTTACCGCTGGCCGCAGCATTTGGGAAAAAAGCACCCATCATCGGTTTTGACATCAAAAGTTCCCGCATTGCCGAACTGCAGGCCGGGCTTGATCGTACCGGTGAGGTTTTAAGCGAAGATCTTTCCGCAGCCCGCATCGAATATACAAGCGATCCAGCGCGCCTTAAAGCCGCTGATTTCATTATCATCGCTGTGCCTACCCCCATTGATAAAGCGCACCGGCCTGATTTAACGCCGCTTTTAGACGCCAGCGCCACAGTCGGCCGGAATCTCAGCGCAGGCACAATCGTCGTGTATGAATCAACCGTGTACCCCGGCGCGACCGAGGAGGACTGCGTGCCCGTTCTTGAGCGTGAGTCAGGCCTTGCCTGCGGCAAAGATTTTTTTGTCGGCTACTCGCCCGAGCGCATCAACCCCGGCGATAAGGTGCACCGGCTGGAAACGATTAAAAAGATAGTATCCGGCCAGACGCCCGAAGTGCTTGAAATTGTCGCCGGAGTCTATGAATCAGTTGTCACCGCAGGCGTGTACCGGGCAGCTTCGATCAAAGTTGCCGAGGCTGCCAAGGTCATCGAGAACACCCAGCGGGATTTAAACATAGCGCTTGTCAATGAGCTTGCCATAATCTTTAACCGCATGGGGATTGATACCCTAGAGGTGCTTGAGGCCGCAGGCACCAAGTGGAACTTTCTTCCGTTTCGGCCGGGCCTGGTGGGTGGCCACTGCATCGGCGTTGATCCGTATTATCTTACACATAAGGCCGAAGAAATCGGGTATCATCCGCAGGTTATTCTTGCGGGTCGGCGCATTAATGACGGCATGGCATGCTATGTTGCGAATCAGGTGCTGAAATTGCTTATCCAAGCAGGCGGCCGGCCTAAAGATGCACGCATCGGTATTCTGGGCCTGACCTTCAAGGAAAATTGCCCTGACCTGCGCAATTCCAAGGTTTTCGATATCATCGCCGAGCTTGAGGAGTACGGCATTAAGGTTTTGGTCTTTGACTCGGTTGCAGACCCTGATGAGATTCGAGCTGAGGCAAACGGCTTTACCCTGGTGGCTGAAACCGAGCTTCAGGCTCTTGATGCAGTCATTATAGCCGTGGCGCACCGACAGTTCAAAGACCTGGGTGCTGACAAAATCGGCAAAATGATCAAGCCCGGTGGCGTCATTGTCGATCTTAAGGGTTTGTTCAAAAAAGAAGACTTTGCTGGCGCTGTGTACGGACGGCTGTAGCAGAGCAAAAGATTGATGGTTGGATGCTGTGAGGATTAGGATGTTGAAGGGATAATCTTTTGCTAAAGGCTAAGCATCAAAGCCATAGGTGGTCGGAAGTCCAAATTAAGTGCTTCTATTTTAATTTAAAGAGACTTATTATTTTTAATTAAAAATAAAGTTCATTGGAACCAATTTTAATTTTGGCAATTAATTGTATTTTTAAGTTGCAAAAGGGGAATAAAATTCCATACAGCAAACAAAGACAATACATATTGTTATCGAGAAATCTGCCAACGGTTATTTGTACATGAAGCAGATGGTCGGCCCCACGGTTTTATCCGCTGAAAGATTTTTGTCTGTGCAGATCAGCAGATGCCCTTTGAGGAACCAGACTCTGCCGGATTTATTCCCCGAGGCTTGCTGCGAGTCGTTATTCCGGCGAAGGGACTGTGTCATAATGATGAATTCTGTCATTTCGATCGCAGGGAGTCCGCAGGTTGCGCACAGCGCATCAATCCATGGCTGAAGTAAAATTGGAGGGGTAAGATATCTCATCCGCTTGCGGCTGATTCGAAATGATTAAAACAATTGGGCCACAGTCTTGATAGTCGGAATCCAGGGAGTCATACTGGATTCCGGATCAGGTCCGGCAAGACATCTCCTTCCCCGCTACTCTGCTGCGGGATAGTTCATCGTTTTTAGTCTTTTTTTAGATTGTTTGAGAATCAATTACGGGCCTTCTAAGTAGATGGGTTTATAAATAGTTTTATGATCAATTATCATAATGATGCATATTTAAAACCTGACAATGGTGACAAGACAAAAAACGCCATTTCACATCTCTTAACCGGGAGCAATAATCTTGCGATCCTTCCTGAAATTAATCTTAAGCTGATCCAGGCCTGTAATAAAGGGCAGAAGAATATCCATGAAATAGCAGAATTGATAAAGATGGATCCTGCCCTGTGTCTGAAAGTCATTGACATGTATTACTCAGGGTGTCACGGCGGCCCTAAAAAACTTGATAATCTGGAAAGCGCCCTGAGTATTATCGGGCTTGATACTATTAACATTATGGTTTCATACAGTTCCGCAAATTCGGTATTTGATGGGGCTGTAAATGGGTGTAATTTTGATCTTAAGCTCTTCTGGCGTCATTCCTTAAAATGCGCGTTTTTAGCTGAATTAATTTCAAAAGAGGTTCCGAATCAGTCTCCAGATGAAGCCTTCCTGGCCGGAATCTTGCATGATGCGGGCAAGCTTATCCTTTTAGCATCTCTCCCGAATATCTACAGCAGTCTTTTCTCCGACAAATCCGATCAAGGTAATATCATTCTTAGGGAAAAGAAGACCATTGGCATGGATCATTGCTATGTCGGGTATAAGTTGATCGACAGGTGGCATTATCATCCTTTTATGGCTAATGCCGTATTATATCACCACTACCCTGTTGAAAAAGTGGCCGCCGCCCTTCCACTGGTAAAAATATTATATTTGGCAAATATGTTAGCAGGGCAGGATATTCCGGAGCAAAGAGATATCTTCAGCGAGTCCAAGAGCCTGTTCGGATTTACCAGAGATAAACTGGAAGAATATTCTTTATACGCTGAAATAAAAGTGAATGAGGCCGCTGCTGTCTTTGAAATAGAAGACCAGACGAACGGACATAATCTGGCTGTCAATAACGACAGGGTTGATGCGCGAGTCAATCTTGCGAATGAAATTCGTGAAACTTCATTGATAGCCTATGCCATGCAAAATTTGCTGGGGGCTAAGGATAAAGCATCGGTTTTAAAGGTCCTGCGGCAGGGCTTCCAGATGCTCTTCGGAAATTTTCATATTATTTTTTTTCTTTATGATAAGGATGAGAATGCCCTTGTCGGGCATTGCTCGAAGGATGATGAGTATTTTTCGTTGATTAATGGTTTGCGTTTATCCGTTCAGTCGGATAAAAGCATGCTGATCTCATGTCTTGATGCCATGACGCCTCTTGTTTCTTTCTCTTCTCAAAAGAAATCGGAGCTTACCATAACCGACGCCCAGTTAATTCATTTTGCCGGTAAAGAAGGGATATTGTGTCTGCCGATACTAGAAAACGGCGGGTTGGTCGGTACGATAGCCCTGGGAGTGGAAAGGGCTGAATACTCCTTCCTTTCCAGGCGGATCAACCTTTTAAACCGGTTTGTCCGACAATGCGCCCTGGCCCTATCGGATGTGGCCCGGAAAGAATCGGAGATCAAACAATCCAAATCCATTCAGCCTGGCCAGGCGGAGATACTGTCAAGGAAGTTAATACATGAGATAAATAACCCCTTAAGCGTAATTAAAAATTATCTTAAGGTGCTGGGGGTAAAATTAGAGGATCATGATATTGATCATGATGAGATCCGGATAATAAATGATGAGATTAACCGCATAGTAAAAATGCTCAGGAATTTGTCTCCATCATCCGATAAAGAAGCAGTGACGGTCAAAGAGCATGTTAATGTGAATGCCCTTTTATCTGATATTATGAAACTCACTAAGGGGTCTTTAGGCAATGAAGCAGGGATAAATATCCATCTGGATAGCGATCCGTCAATCCCTGAGATCATGACCGAAAAAGATAACCTTAAGCAGGTCTTCATGAACCTGATAAAAAATGCCATGGAGTCCATGCCGGAAGGCGGCAATATCGGAATAAAGACATCTCGTATAAAGGTGCTTAATATTAATAATGAAGAATTAAAAGTTGCAGACAGCACAAGAGATAGAATTCAAATAAGCGTAACAGATGACGGACCAGGCATTTCAGATGAAATCAGATCAAGACTTTTTAATGAATGTGTAACATCAAAGGAAGGCCATGAAGGCCTGGGCTTGTCTATCGTAAGGAATTTAATTAATAAATTAAACGGTTCAATAAAATTTGAAAGCGTTATGAAAAAGGGAACAAGTTTTATAATAGATCTTCCTTTGAGCCCTCTTGATTGACATGGAGTTTGAAATTTAGATTTTTATTCATGCGATCCAATTTGTTTCACATCGGGATAACTGAAAAAATTTAGAGTATATGAGCAAGGAGATTTTCATGGAAAGACCGCCTAGAATCCTGATAGTAGATGACGATCAAAAGATTTTGGAAAGCATGAAGGCCCTTTTAATATATAAAGGTTATGAAATAGATACGACCATCAACCCGAAAGATGCCTTGATATATCTTAATCAGGGGATTTTTGATCTTGCCTTACTGGATGTTATGATGCCTGAAATGACCGGATTTGAACTTCTGGATTCGCTGGATCGGGCGAATATTGACACCATGTTTATGATGATGACCGGTGACGCATCCATGGATTACGCGGTAGAAGCCGTTAGAAAAATGGCAAATGATTATATTAGAAAGCCCTTTGAACCCGACGAGTTGTTGGTGCGGGTTGAACTGATATTAAAACAAAAGCGGAGTAGGGATGAAAGAAAAAAGGTTGAAGCCGAGAAAAAAAATCTTGAAAAATTGCTGCTGCATTCTCAGAAGATGGAGACAATAGGAACTTTAGCCGGAGGAATAGCGCATGATTTTAACAATATGCTGTGCATCATCATCGGAAGTGCCGAACTTGCTCTTGCATCAGTAAATACTGATGACACTGTAGGCCAATATCTGAATAAAATTCTTACGGCCAGTACCAGGGCGGAAGAAATGGTCCGAAGGCTATTAAGTTTTAGCCGTATTGCAAACTCCGAGAAAAAACCTGTTGAACTGAAGAATATCCTTGATGAATCCCTGAAACTTCTGAATTCCTCTCTTCAGACAAATATTGAAATCCGAAGCCAGTTCTCCGATAAGAACTTTCCAATAATGGGAAACTCCACACAGATGAACCAGGTAATCATCAATCTCTGCAACAATGCCGCCCACGCAATGGATGAATCAGGAGGCATTCTGGCTATCAAACTTGATGAAGTAACTCTGAATGAAAAGCAGGCGTGTTTCGGTGACTTTAAACCAGGGAAATATGCCAGGCTCAGCGTGACGGACACTGGACATGGTATCGATTCTAAGATCATTGAACGGATTTTTGACCCCTATTTTACTACTAAAGGACCGGGCAAAGGCACAGGTATGGGACTGGCCATGGTGCACGGGATTGTCAAAAATCATGGGGGGGGCATTCAGGTAAGAAGCGAGGTGGGAAAGGGCACACAATTTGAAATTTTATTACCCAGCATTGATGCGGTCGTCTCTGCGGCACCGGCTCCTTCAAAAAAAGTCAGTCCAAAAGGGGAGGAAAGGATACTGTTGGTCGATGATGAAGAAATGATCACCGATACAACACGGCTCATCCTGGAAGAGCTAGGATACCAAGTCACTGCTTTTTCCCAAAGTCAAAAGGCCTTCCATGAATTCAGCCTCAGGCCTTTTAATTATGATCTTATTATAACGGATATGATGATGCCCGAGATGACCGGCGACATCCTTGCGGCCAAAATCAGGGCCATAAGGAATGATATACCGATAATAATGTCCACCGGATATAATGAGAAAATAGATACAAAAAAGGATGCAGCTTTAGGCGTCATGGAAATCATGATGAAACCTGTCCGAATGAATATCCTTGCGGAGACAATACGGAAGCTCCTGGATCTGGGGTCTAGTAAGAGGAGAATGAGCAAGAGATATCTCGTTAATGGAAATGCCTTTATCATCCCGAAAGCGGATTCAAAGGTGCGCTTTGATATCATAGATATAAGTGAGAAAGGCCTGGCATTCAGATATTACAGGAATGGGAATCCCCTTGATGAGGTTGAAAAATTATCGATTGTGACCTCAGATGAAAAAATTGTGATGCATGATATAGGGTATAAAATCGTTTCAGATGTCGAGCTTTTCGAGAAGGCTGATTCCCGCGATGTGTCCATACGAAGAAGAGGTATTCAATTTGATGCCTTAACCCCCCTGCATCACAAGATGCTTGGAGATTTGATTCAGAATCATACTTCCGGGATGCTCAATTAATATCTTCCTTAAATGACCTTTGCCGGAATGCTCAAGTTCCGAGTCGGGATCAAACTCTTTGCGCAGCACAGCTGTTGCGGGTAACGTATATTTCGAGCCATCGCAGGCAAAAACCGACATGCCATGCCAACGCAAGGAACTGCTTGCAGGGCACAATTCATCGGCAAGGGTTACGGCCTTATAGAAGATATCTTTAAAAGCCTTCCAGCGCACTTTCTGTCGTGCTTTTGTGATGGTGCTGCGCACCACAGGCTCTGAATCAGGCCACAGTCCGCTGCGCTGAGCATTTTTAAAGAACAGACTAATTTTTGTGTCAACTCCCGCACGTATGCCGTTTGCGGTAATAGCCAGCGTAAAGGCAACAAGTTTTGGAAAAGGCAGCTTTGCTGCTCTGGTAAAATCAGATGGAGAGCTTTTGTACCAAGGGTTAATACTTGAAGGGATGAGCTTAATAAATTTTTCAAACGCAGGATCAAATTGGCATGCATTTTCAAGCCAAGATCTTTGCCATAACGCCTCCTGTGATAAAATTTATTTTATGTGGCAGTTTGTTTTTTTAGTCAGTATTTCAGTATTATTTTTATCATGCTTTGACATGTATGGCAACTAATTTGTTAAGCTTTTTCAGTTGGTTAGGCTTAATTCAACAACATTGACCCCCCCGTAAGCTGGTGGGCTGCTTGGTGTTCGGAGAGGCGACAGCCGTCAGGCCTGAAGCATGCTCTCCGTCTCCAGCGAAGCAAGTGCGAAGCTTACCCGCAGCTGCCGCAGTTTTTGGAGCGGCAGCCGGAGCAGCTTTTGCCCGATGATGCAGCGCCTTTGGAAGACCCCGCACTTTTGACGCTGAAGGCCGACATGAGGCGGGTGACATTGGTTTTTTTGCATTTTGGGCACTGCACCCGGGCCTCCCGGTTCAGCACCAGCTCTTCAAATTTTTTGCGGCATGTGTTGCAGCGGAATTCATACATGGGCATAGTGTTCAAAGCTCCTTAGGGTATCTCAACTTGCCGGCACCACTGCGGCACAAGAAACTGGGTGCCGTTCATGGCGGTTTTTTTGATCTCCGCCGCGAGTGCGTCGGGGGCCTCATGCTGGCCGTCATCTCCCAGCGGAAACACGCCGAAATGCATGGCCATGCTGGTGCGCGCTTTAAGCTCAACATGGGCCTTCAGCGCAGCCTCCGGACCCATATGCCCGGGCCACATGAACCACTCGGGCTTATAGGCCCCGATAGGAAGCAGCGCCAGGCGCATCGGGCCGAAGCGTTTTTCAATTTCCTCAAAATGCCCGGCATACCCCGTATCGCCCGCGAAATAGACCGGGCCGTTCGCGCCTTCCAGAACAAAGCCGCCCCAGAGGGTTTTATAGCTGTCGTGCATGCCGCGGCCGGAAAAATGCTGCGCCGGCACGCAGGTGATGCGCAGGCCGCCCGGCAGGGTTGCCTGCCCCCACCAGTCAAGCTCGGTGACTCCGGCAAACCCCGTTTGCATGATAAGCGGCCTGTTCCCGAGCGTCGTGACCACCTGCGCCCGGTGGGCCTTCGCCAGCCTGCGCAGGGTGGGCAGGTCCAGATGGTCATAGTGATTGTGGCTTACAAGGATCAGGTCAAGGGGCGGCAGGTCCTCCAGCCGTATGCCCGGCGCGAGCACGCGCCGCGGGCCCGTGAAGCTTACCGGGCTTGCCCGTTCAGACCAGATAGGATCGGTCAGGATGTTCACCCCGTCCATCTGAATAAGAAAGGTGCTGTGACCCACAGGGGTCACCAGCAGCCGCCCATGCTCAACCCGCACCGGCGGCACAGGGCCGGGCCCGTTATCGGTGAGGTGCTCCTGCCACGAGCCCGGGTTGCGGTTGGTGACCCAGCTGAGAAATGCTTTAAAATCATGGTGGGCGCTGCGGTTGCGGTTGAAAAAATGCGTGCCGTCGAAATGGTCCGATGCCGGGCCGCTGTAAGCCGGGCCGGAAAAGGCAAAGGTCCCGCCGTACAGGCAGGCAAAAAAGATACCGCAGGCGATAAGTGCTGTTGTCATATCTGTCAGGCTATTAAAGCGCATCCTTCAGTTTGCTTTTAATAATTGCCGCGCGGCCAGAAAAAGTCAAGGGCCTATAAAAAAGGAGCTGGAATCCTGAATCCAGAATAAAAACCTGAAATAAATTAGTTTTTCTACTGGCTACTGACTACTGGATTCTGACTTCTTATTTCTTCCCTTCCTGCCCGCAGGGCGCAAGCTTAAACAGCAGCATTCCCTCCCAGCCTGATTTCGGGAAGCCGGCTTCAAAATAGTTTTTTTCAACTACTACACCCCGCTTTGGTGACGAGTGAAATAAATCCCCGTCGATGAGCAGCCCCTCATGGCCGACGATAAGTCCCTTGTCCCAGTTCTCTTTTTTTACAAATGCTATGCCAAGCACCCGCGGCAGCGGGGCAAGCAGCTGCGGCGTAAACCCGGCGCGGGGAATGTAGGCAATAGAAACTTTTTTTGTCCAGCTGCCCAGGCGGTCGCCAAACAGCAGCGTGCCGTCCTTTTTTCGGTTCAGCTCAAGGGTGACCCGCCGCAGTTTTTTTGCATCGCGGGTGCAACGCGCCGTGGTTTCGGCAAAATAACGATTGGCCGGATCGGTAATGCGGTCTTCGGTAAAGTGATAGCGGCTGCGGTACTGAACATCCCCGCCCCGGTAATGCGCAAGGCGCATCTGCTCGCGGGCCTGGGCCATGGTCCGGCTGTTTGCCAGCGCCTCTACATACAAAACAAACATGGTGCAATTTGCCTCTTTATAGGGGAGCCAGTCAGCCTGCTCATTGGTGAGCGGATCAACGACATAGGGCGCACCCAGATACAGCTGCGCCAGTGCTTTCACCCGGTCCTCAAAAGCAGGGAAGCGGCGGTCGAGCTCCGGCAGCAGAGCATCCATTTCATCGGTAGTGCACTGGTAAATCCTGACACGCTGCAGCAGTCCGGCATCGGAGAGCCCGTGCAGCTGAGCTGCATCAAAGCCCGGGGCTTGAGAGCACAGAGCCAGCAGCATGCCGGCTGAAATAAGTATAAAAATGCCATTCCCGCGAAAGCGGGAACCGGGCATCAGTTGGAAATACCGCGCTGTCGTACGTTTTTCACAAGAGAGTTTCATGAAGTGATTATGTCATATTTTACAGCTAAAGTCTCAACCCGTAAAATTTTTTCATACCCTGCTTTTTATACAAAGCCCGCAGGATTATTCAATGCGCAGCATTCTCGTTTTCATGCGCCCAGCTTTGCAATCAAGCCTTTGAGCTTTTTCACCTCTTTATTATTTGCAAGATAGGACTCGGTGAGCTTGCGCCGCAGCTCGGGGCCGCGGTCATAGAGACGCTTGAGCTTCTTTGGCCTGGTGGTCTGTATGGTATAGGCCACAAGCAGCGGCAGGGCCAGCGTCACATCAAGATAGGCCGTTACGGCCTCGTCAAGCTTGGTGGGGTCGATTTTACCCCAGCTTGCCGCTTCCGAGGGGGGCGCGCCGGACAGGCCACCCGTGTCGGGACGGGCATCGGTGATATTGATGTCATAGTCCTGCCCGACTTCCGGTATCATCAGCACTTCCTGAATCTGAGGCTCGGTCTGAAGCATGAAGTTTTTCGGGCTCCCGCCGCCGATGAGAATAACGCCGGTTTTGCCTTTTTCGTAATTTTTAGCATTAAGCACGATGGCGGTCGAGTCATTGACGTCGATTGAAGGGTTGATCTTGAGCTTAAACTTTTCCTGCATGCCCATGGCCTCTGCCAGCAGTTCGACGCCAGCCACATTCATGCCGATGGTTGAATCACCCGGCGATGAGGTGAACACCGGTATGCCGTTGCGGTAGGCGGCAGCCAGTATGCTTACCTGGCCAAGCTTTTTTACTTTTTCATACCGGTCAAGCACGCGGCCCAGCAGGTAATAAAATTCGCGCGTACCCATTTCCTTTTGAAACTCGGGCTGCACTAAAATTTCGCGCAAGACGCGGTCTGTTTCCATGAGCACGTCTTCATAGTCAAACAGGATATCATAAATGCGCGTAACGCCCTTATGCCGCAGATCAACATCATCAACGGCATGGCTGCCCCGGAACATGGGCAGGTTCAGGGCAAAATGCATGTCATGATACATATTGGCCCCGGTTGCCGTGATCCAGTCGACAAAGCCATGATTCATGAGCGGTATAATGGCCGAAGGCCCCAGGCCCGCGGGCGTAAGCGCGCCGGCAAGGCTCAGACCGATGGTGACATCCTTTTTTGCATACCGGTCGCGCAGCAGGTGGCAGGCCGCCCTGAGCCTGCCGCCATTATAGGCGTCAAGGTTATCAATCAGCTCGGCAATGCCGGTGGTCTTTGTTATCGGCTTGGGCAGAATGCGTTTGCCGGAAAGATAGCGGGCCTTGCCCGGACAACAGGAAGAGGTCTGTTTTTTCATGATGTGAGCCTTCTATAAGAATTATTATTTGTGAGTTTAAAACATGCCCCTGGCTGTGCCTGGGATACTGATTGTCGAGGCTTTGTGCGAGGTTTGTATTACAGCATAGGGGCAGGGTTGTAGTCAAGTAAAGTCGTAGCGCGCCGCAGCCAAAAGCCCACTGATTTCTTGCGCTTTAGATACTTTTTTATTAGCATAGGGAGAAATAAACAATGAAGTCAGAAATAAAAATTCAGTAGCCAGAATTCAGCAAACAAAAGCAAAACAAATTTATTTTAGATTTTCATTCTGGATTCAGAATTAAAAGCTTGCACACAGGAGGCGAGAAAAATATGTACAAGCAGCTTGTCGGGATTATGTCCGATTCCCATGACAACCGCCCCGCTATTCAGAAAGCAGTTGAGATTTTCAACAGCCGCGGTGTGTGCCTGGTAGTGCATGCCGGAGATATGATATCGCCCTTTACGATTCTTGATTTTCAGAAGCTGCACTGTCCGATGGAAATGGTTTTCGGCAATAATGATGGCGAGCGCATCGGGCTTGCCGCGACGTTCAAGGAACAAGCGACGCTCGCGCCCGGACCGCGACAGTTCAGCTTCGGCGGCAGGCGCTTTTTACTCATGCATGAGAGCGGCTGCCTTGAAGCTGCGGCAGCATCAGCGGCTGTCGATATCATAATTTACGGCCACACCCATGATATAGATGTGCGGCAGGGCCCGCCACTGGTCATAAATCCCGGCGAGACCGGGGGCTGGCTGCGGGACAGAGCAACCGTTGCGATTTTGAATCTGGAATCCCTGTACGTGGAAATAATTGATTTGAAATAGCCCTGCGCATATCTTGCGCTCACATTTGCATTGACACACAACCACCCTCATTTTATATTCTGCCCAGCCCAAAGCGAGTTCCTGGCAGTGGTTTGAATCCAGGAAATGTTGCAGCGATTCCTTTTAAAAAAGTTACTGGAAAAACAAAATTTGTTCCTCTGTCTCATCCCGGAATTGATTGTGTTGAGAAAGCGGGTACCTGCAGAGGTAATAGAGTTTAATGTATGCTGTTGCTAAAAAAATTAAAAAATGGTCACCGTTCCAACTTGCGGGGAACGAACACTTTAGGTGTTTTCCCCTGCCTTTTTTTAGCCTTTGTTATTAGTCTTCTGGGCTTTTCTGATGTGGGTCATGCGCAGGTTTGCAAGCACCCCTTTCCCAATCACACCCAGTATACTGCCGGAACTATTAAACCCAATTTTATAGATCAGGCGGGTTTGGACAATGCGGTACGAACTTTTTATACCTCCTGGAAAAAAACACATCTGCGCAACAATTGCGCCGATCCTTCTCTTTATTATGTTTATGATAATGAAGAAAAAGAAAGCGGTAAAATTCCCGGTACGATATGTGTTTCAGAAGGTCAGGGGTATGGAATGCTTATCGCAGCATACATGGCAGGCTGCGATACAATGGCAAGGACTTATTTTGATGGGTTGTTTCGTTTTGCCCGTGCTCATCCCAGTTGTAGAAGTCCTTTTCTGATGAGCTGGGATATTGTAAACGGTTGTAAGACCCTTACCGCACACGACAATAATTATTCGGCTTCAGACGGGGACCTGGATATAGCCTATGCACTCTTGCTGGCCGATGCTCAGTGGGGCAATGATGGAGCTGTTAATTACAGGCTGGAGGCCCTTAAAACCATTGATGCCATTATGGAGCACGAGGTTAATGTAAAAAAATTTACGGTCACTCTTAGTGATGCCCTGGATACTGACGATCCTCAATATTTCGATGTTCGCACTTCTGATTTTATGCCCGGTCATTTTAAGGTTTTTTACATGGCGACCGGAGACAACAGGTGGTTGAAAGTACATGACGCTTGTTACGGCCTGGTTGGCGAGTTCCAGAAAAAATTCAGCCCTGAAACCGGCCTCCTGCCCGATTTTATTCAATATAAAAATGCATCCTACCGACCGGCCAAACCTCAGTATCTTGAATCGCCACATGACGGGTGTTATTATTATAATGCCTGCAGAGTGCCGATGCGCCTGGGCATTGATTACCTTGTAAATGGTGAGAAAAAAGCGCTCCCTGCTTTAGAGAAAATAAATGCATGGGTAAAAAAAATGTCCGGAGGTAATCCCGAAAAAGTTTATTCGGGATTTTATCTAAACGGAAAAAATTTAAGGGGCAGCGATTATGTAACTCCGGCATTTATAGCACCTTTTACCCTTGGCGCTATGACCAACAGCAAAAATCAGGAATGGCTTAATAGCTTGTGCCGTTCTTTGCTTGCCTTCAGGTTTAACGATTTTAAGTATTACGACAACAGCATTAAAATGCTGTGCCTGCTGGCCATGTCAGGAAATCTCTGGTCACCGGTACCGGATAAAAATCATTGATGCCAATGAATGGCCAGTGGATATAAAACCGAACTCATCAGTTTTAACGATGACTTGTTGAACAGGGCAGTAAAAAATTTGGCAAACTATTGTATTTATTAAGGAGGACGTTATGGCAAAGATCAGACAGACACCCCTGCCGCCGCCCCTGGCATATCTGTTCAAGCAGCAGGGCATCAAGCTCAAAAATTTCAAAACCGCCGCCGCCTTTGAGCGGGAGCTCAGGAAGTTTTTAAAAACGAATCATGTGCTGCATTTGAGCACCTGCAAGGATGATGTGCCACGCTCCACGCCCCTTGAATTCCGCTTTCATGACATGAACTTTTTCATACTCTCGGAGGGCGGTGCGAAATTTGAAAATCTCAAGCACAATAAGAAGGTCTCGTTTTCCATTGCCGCACCCTACAATTCCGAAGAAAACTATATCTCCTACAAGGGTGTGCAGGCTTTCGGCATGGCAAAAGTCTACAGCCGTAAAGAGAATCCCAAACAGTTCGACGAGGCTTTCCGCAAAATGAAACTTGCGCCGGTGATGAAAAAAATGGGCATGAAGGAGCTGCCGAAAGAGTTCAACTACCGAATCATCGAAATCCCCCCCGACCGTTTGAAATACGGCAATCCCTTAGAGGGCATTTACTGGACCCACTGGCAGCGCAAGGGAGAGTGATAGCAGCGAGCAATCAAAAAACAAGGCGGCCATGATGGTCGCCTTGTTTTAACTTTTTGCGGCAATTTTCAGTCTGTAACAGATATAGCCTATGCGTATCTGTAACTTATACCCCCAGCTGGGCTTTGATGGCATCAAGGCCGTCAACACCTTCGGCTATAAGGTTGAGGGTCGCCGCGGACAGCAAAGGAGAATGCACTTCCACGCCCCTCCTGATGGTCGGATGATTCCACACCCCGGTAACGAATGCTCCTGATGCCTTGAGCAGCGCAAGGCCGACAGCATCGGCTGCTACCAGATCCGTACTTGCAATGACAATACCCGGGGCTATGAGATTTCCTGAATCCGGCCCGCCGCTGTTGAACCCCTGCCGCGCATCAAGCACGGACATGCGGATTTTATCCGTGCACAGCGCTATTTCCGCAATCGCTTTATGGAATTGCAGGGAGCTGTGCATGACACCCCGGTCATCCTGGGGTATGGCACCGACAAAAATTTTCATTCCCATGGTAAACCCTGCCAATTGGTGCGTCCGCAGGGTGGGCAGCGCAATGATATGGTCCACCTCAGTAAACAGCTTTGGCATTGAAAAGCCCCGAGGCCAAAAGTTCGCAGCGGCCGGCTGCACGTGCAGCATATCCTCATCGGTAAATATGACCGGCTGAGCACCGGCATCAAGGGCAGCCTGGTAAACGCCGGTCTGCTCCAGGCACTGCCGGGTATCCTGCTAGGTCGGGGACTTGTCACCGACAAAAACATCCCCTGCCCCGCGCTCTTTCAGAAGGGAAATGATCTTTGACACCATGCCAGGGCTGGTTGTGGCCGGAAACGGGTTGGGAGAATTAAGAGCCACCTTTATGAGCACGCTGTCGCCCGGTTTAAGAAAGTCAAAACCGCCCGCCAGATCAACCGCGCGCGTGATTGCATAGGCATCATCGGCGTTTTTCACCAGCGATACGGGAATGGTCGGATTGGGGCGCGGCTTGCAGCCCAGGTTCAGGGGAAAGGCGCACAGCAGCGGAGACCAGCCGAGAAGTTTTAAAAACTCTCTTCTTTTCAATGTGTTTGAACTCATGATCGCTTGCTCCACGTTGAGGTGCGCTGAATTAGCTTTATATATATATATATATATTCCCCGAAGAGGTTTTGCAATGGCCTGCGCACCCTGGACTAAATCTTCAGGGCCTGGTATTTATGAGTAGTACGCCTAAAAAAACATGCTGCGAAAAAATTATGGAAAAAATAATGCTCTGCATTCTCAGTGCCTGTCTGGCAGGCCTGTTTGCCGGATCCTGCAAGGTGCAGGAGCCAGATACTCCATTGATCAATGGAGAAATGGACATTACAAAAAATCATGATGAGTCCATCTGGCGTGTTGAAGTTGATGGCCGGGTCGACAGAGGGTATTTTTACCCGGATGAAAACGTGGTGTACTGGACGGCGAGCCTGCCGAAGCTCACTGGCCAGGCCGCTCATTATGAAGTGCGGGGCCAGTTCCCTCATGCGCGGTTTATGTCGCTCCAGGGCTACACCCAGCGGGGCGCGTCCCTGGATGGTCTGTACGATTTTCAGATCTTGCCTTCTGATGGATCTGAAAACCCCTTTCTGGACGGCGCCGTATACCCTGCTGATCAGGAGAAAACAGCCTACCGCGTACACATCATATCTTCGGCAGCTCCAGGGGGTGGAGCTGCCGGCATACCCAATACGCTGTATCTTGAGAGTGCCGGGGACGAAACACGATGCACGGTTGTCTACCGGGTGTACTGGAACGCGCTCAGCCCTGATGCCACGATTCCGGACGGGTATGATCACCGGCAATGGGAAAAGCAGGGGCAAAAGCCTTTGCCAAGCATTTATTATGTCGTGGATGACCTCTCTCAACCCCACTATATGTCCGTTGATGAACTGTATGGCGATATCAAGGGAGTCTTAGGTATAAGGATAGTTGCTGATATAATAAACGCTGCCGGCCGCTGTTTGGCTCCCTGGATTGCTGCAATTGACAGGGGCATAGGCCGGCTGGCCAGTGATCCGTCAGACTGGTTTATCGGTGGCGACATTTTGAAGGGTTTTGTTCCTTTGTTCGAGCAGTATCCGGCGATTAAAAATTTTTTAAACAGCCGGGATACGGTTCGTGCAAATGTTTTCCCCAATAATGCGACGGCGTATTACGCTACCTTTCTTAATCCCAATTACGGTGAAATAAATGTAACAAGATTCAAGGCTCCTACCTTTCCCAATGTGGAAGCGGGAGCCGTCATTGATTCGGCACAGCAGCAAGTGCGCTACTGGTCAGTCTGCATGCATGATCCTTTCCTCATGTACACCACGGCATGCAAAAAAGATTCTGAATTCATACTTGATGCTGACGGTTTTGTGACCCTTGTGTTTTCCGACATCCGCACAAGGCCCCTTGACCCGGATACGGGAAAGCCGGTTCAGAACTGGCTGCCCCTGCCGTCACCAAACTCTCTGGTTTTTTACCGGCACATGCTGCCGTCACCGTGGTTTACCCAGTCTGCGTACTATTACAAGCAGAGTGTCAGTGATGCCGCACAGCTCAATGATTACGAGGCCGTTTCAGAATGGTCCGGCGACTACTGCCCCGAAAGCGTGTATTGCTCAAAAAAGCAGTTCGAGACGGATAAATGCCAGGGGAGGCCAGCAGCCGCAAGCACAGCGGCTGGCAGGATTTCGCCCTGAAGAAGCGCACATAAACCGGGCCTCAGTCAAGCAACTGCTGCATGACAATTCCGGCAATTCATGGTGGCGCAGCGCCGGATAATATGGCAGTATGTCTCCGCAAAGCTATGTACATTTATTGCGAAACGCCGGGGTTGTGGTTGTAGGGGCGGGTTTGAAACCCGCCCCTGCGGAAAAACTCTTTATCCTGTTATGATCTTTCGAAAGCACTCACGCTAAAAGGGGATAATCATGGCAAATATCCGCGCGCATGTGTTTATTGAGGGCCATGTGCAGGGCGTCTTTTTCCGCGCCGAGACGCGGGAAGCTGCGCAGCGCTGCGGGGTGACGGGCTGGGTGAAAAATTTATACGACGGCCGTGTGGAGGCAGTGTTTGAAGGCGGCGAGGAAGAGGTGGAGCGCGCCGTTGCCTGGTGCCATCATGGCCCGCCCCATGCCGTGGTGACCCATGTGGAAGTAACCCGTGAGCCCTATACCGGCAAATTCTCCTCCTTCTCCATAACCTACTGACCTATTATGCACATTCTTCTCATACAACCTCCCGTCGAGGATTTTTACCAGACCGCCATCCGCACGCAGCCCTTGGGGCTTGCCTGCCTTGCCGCGGCGCTACGGCAGCACGGCCACAGCGTTTCCATTCTTGACTGCCAGCAGCCAAATAAAAAGCAGCAACTGCCCCTGCCCACCCGGTTTTCGTATCTGCGAAAATTTTATGTGTCCGGAGACATAAGCCCGTTTAAGCTTTTCGGCGCCTATAGCCATTTCGGAATTTCATGGGAGGAACTGGCGCAGCGCATAGCTGCTACAGAGCCTGATTTTGTGGGCATATCCTGCCAGTTTACGCCCTACGTGGATGAAACTCTGAAAACCGCTGAAATCGTTAAAAACATCAGCCCCGCACTGCCCGTTATCGTGGGCGGCGCCCATGCAAGCGCGCTGCCCTCCGAAGTGCTCAAAAGCCCGTATATCGACTATGTCATTATCGGCGAGGGCGAGCATACCCTGCCCGAGCTGATTGCCTGCCTTGCCGCTGGCCGCGATTTCAGCACTGTCCCGGGCCTTGCTTATAAACAAGGCGGCGAAGTGGTCATCAATCCGCGCGGGGAGTTTATCGAAAATCTTGACAGCCTGCCCCTGCCGGCCCGCGATCTGCTTGACCCCTCGTGGTATGCTATCGGCAAAACCCCCTGCGCCATGATGCTCACCAGCCGTGGCTGCCCGCAACGCTGCACGTATTGCTCAGTGCATCAGGTGATGGGCAGCAGGCTTCGCTTCCGGTCGGCAAAGCATGTCATTGCCGAAATGCAGGACTGCCATGAACGCTTCGGCATCACGGCCTTTGATTTTGAAGACGACAACTTTTCTTTTGACCGTGAGCGGGCGCTTCGAATACTTGACGGCATTGTACAAACCTTTGGCGAGCGAAGGCTGCGCCTCTTTGCCATGAACGGCTTGTCGCTCATCTCCCTTGATCCGGAGTTGCTGCTGGCCATGCAGGCTGCCGGATTCGAGCGCCTTGATCTTTCCCTTGGCAGCAGCAGCCATGAGCTGAACCGCGGCATGGACCGCCCGGCTGACACAGCCCGCGCAGACAGCGCGCTGCAGGAGGCGGCCAGGCTGGGCCTGCCCGTTACAACCTATATCATCCTCGGCATGCCCGACCACCGGCTTGAAGACATGGTCGATTCCATCATCTATCTTTTAAAACGGCCGACCATGCTCGGCCCAAGCATTTTCTACCCCAGCCCCGGCACGGCCACGTATGATCAGGTGCGTGCCATGAATTTGTGTGACGTTGAAAACTACGGACAGCTCCGCTCAAGCGCCTTCCCGGTTGAAACTCCGTACTGCTTGCGGCTTGATCTTGTAACGCTCTTGCGCCTGTGCCGCTGGATTAATTTTATAAAAAGCCTGCTTGCTAAAAAGAGAATTGGTTCATGCTCCCTGGCAGACCTGCCCGGGCTGTTTGCGCAGAGCGCCGACATGACAGCCGTTCTGCCCCGCCCGCTTTCAGCGGAAGCAGCAGGCCTGGCGCTTTCAAAAAAACTTATTGATGAGAAAATTTTTTACGGCATGAAACGCCTGCACGAAACAGCAGGCTGCCGCTACGGGCTGTTTCCGTATGAGACTTCCCGGAAAGCCGTTGATATTTTTTTTGAAAAAGTGCACTCTCTTGAAATCCGCGTGCCGGCAACCGGCCGTACTGTCATGACCGAAAGTTAACCATGTATCTGATCGAGCCCCTGCTTAATTTTTTTTACCGCAAAACCATGCGCTCGGTGCTGCGTTTCGGCAGCGTGGAAGACCATCCCGTGCCGCCGCGGCCTGCAGCAGACACGGATGATTACCTGCTCTATGTCCATATCCCGTTTTGTGAAACCCTGTGCCCGTACTGCTCGTTTCACCGCTATGCATTTACCGAGGAGCTTGCCCGGCCGTATTTTGACGCGCTGCTCGCGGAGCTTTCCCTGTATAAAAAGCTCGGCTATGATTTCAAGGGCATGTATGTCGGCGGCGGCACGCCCACCATTTCTCTTGACGGGCTTACCCGCGTGCTTGACTACTGCCGCGCCAATTTCAGCCTTCGCGAGTTGTCGGTTGAGACCAATCCCAATCACCTGACCGACAGGCATCTCCGGGTTTTAAAAGATGCCGGGGTGAACCGCCTGAGCGTGGGGGTGCAGAGCTTTGACGACAAAATACTGAAGGCCATCGGCAGGTTTGAAAAATACGGCAGTGGCCGGGAGATTCAAAAAAAACTGAGCGATGCGCAGGGCATTTTCGACACGCTCAATGTCGATCTCATCTTCAACATGCCCCTGCAGGATGACGCGAGCCTGCGGGCCGACCTTGCCATCATCGACAAGCTTTTGCCCGACCAGGTCACGTTCTATCCGCTTATGACCGCGCCCTCGGTTGAAGCAGCCCTACGCTCGACCCTCGGCGCGGTTGACTTCCGTAAGGAAAAGCGCTTCTACTTCACCCTGCTTGAAAGCATGCGCAAAAACTACACCGGCTCAACAGCCTGGTGCTTTTCACGAAAAAAATCAATGATCGATGAATACATCATTGCCTATGACAAATATGTTGGCGTGGGCAGCGGATCGTTTGGGTACTTCAATGACTGCATCTACATTACATCATTCTCACTCGAGGAATATATCGCAAAAATACATAAAGGCGAGCTGCCCATTACGCGCGTGAAAAAATTCACCCCCCGGGAAAACCGCTACTACTTTTTCCTCATGAAACTCTTTGGCCTTGAGCTTGACAAGAAGGCATTTCAGCAGAAGTTCGGCCGGCCATATACGCAGGAGCTGTTTCTGGAAACACTCCTGCTGGGGCTTTCGGGAGCCATATGCGAGGCGAACTCAACAATTCAGCTCACCGACCGGGGCCGCTACTACTGGGTTATGGCCATGCGCGAGTTTTTCATCGCCGTTGATACCATGCGCGACGCCTGCCGCAACCAATCCTGATAAACAGACCCTGCAGATTGCTTCATGCTTCACTGTGTGCGGATAACTTTTGCTTATAAATTTATTTGATATACTTAAATAAAAATTAATAAAGCAATTCGAGAAGGTCAGCCGGCTGAGAAATACTTTTGGCATTTTCCGGAAGGCCGCTCCCGTCGTGGAACCCCCATTGCGCAAATACAAAATCAATGCCGCAGTTATGGGCAAATTCGCAGTCAATAGGGCTGTCGCCGATCATGAGGCATTCCTGAGGGGAATACGTTTTGCCCAACTCCCGGTAATAGGCGCAGATGCGGATAAATGCATCGGGATCGGGCTTTGCAATGCCCTGATCAAGAGAGGCGATACAGTCGAAATACTCCCGGATACCGGCATTGCCAAGCGTGCGCAGGCTGCCCTCATAGGCCTTATTGGTTGCAATGGCAAGCGGCACGCGACCGTACAGTGTTTCAAGCAACCCGGCTATGCCGGGGAAGGCAAGCTCCATATGCGTGTATTTATGGTAATGCTGCCGGTAGATGGCCCGTGCGGTCTCGATATCGGCAATGCCGAGCCCGCGCAGAATATTGGACATGGGAAGGCCTATATTAACGGGCTTCTCGGCAAACTTTTCCTGCGAAAGCCCCATGGCAAGGGCCATGTCGCGCATGGCCGCCATGATGGAGGCTTTGCTGTCCACCAGCGTCCCGTCCAGATCAAAGATAATGAGTTTGTAGTTCATGGCAATAAAGAAAAAGGCATGCGCCGAAAGCTCAGCGCATGCCGGTACTGTCAAAAATTTATAATCAGCGCTTAAAATTTATAGCTTACGCCAAGCCCGTACAAATCGGTCTGGCCGTCATACAACCGGCCTTTTAAAACGCCATCGGCAGGCCGTGCTGAATGAATGCTGCGGTTTCTGCTCAGCAGAAAGCCATAGGACATGTCGACGGTCCAGGCTTTCCAGTGCAGGCCCGCGCCGATGCAATACATCTGCCGGTCATTTGATGGCACCAGATAGTCGGTAGTCGCGCGGGGAATGGGGCCGTTGTCATAGACATAGCCGCAGCGCAGATCAAGCCAGCTGGCTGCATTGTATTCAATACCCATCTGCCAGCGCCACACATCGTTCCAGTTTTTCGTCTTGGTCACTCTGTCCATGCCGGCCACGGGATTGTGAAACTGAATGCTCATTTTATCGAAATTGCTCCAGCCGGTGCGGATAGCGCTGAACTCGATGCTCAGATTGTGCAGCACCTGAAAGTTTACGCCCAGCATGAGCTCATCGGGCAGCGTGACGCCGGAATCAATATGGCCATTAAGAAAAAAGCGGTGCAGATATGAAGGAGGCTGGTATTCCGCGCGGCCGTTGAGGCTAATGTGAACTTTGCTGCGGTAGGAAAGGCCGAGCTTCACCCAGTCGAGCAGCTTATAGTGCGCGCCGAGATTATAGCCGGCGCCGTAGCCCTCGCCCTTCAGGCTCGTATCGACTTCAAAAATAGGTGCCCGCGATTCAAGCTTGATATCCATCCGCACCAGGCTCATGCCCGCAGACAGCGAGAGCTTGTCGGTGAGCTTGTAGGCCACGTTGGGATTCAGCTCAACCCCGCGAACAAAAGCATTGTAGCTGTTATTCCGGCCGGGCCAGTTTTCATCAAGCTCGGTCCCCAGACCGAAGCGTGCGAAAAATCCGAGGCCCACCCAGAAGCGGTCGTTCATCTGATGGGTCACATAGGCATAGGGCGGCATGAAATAGTTCCACTTAAGGCTGTGGCTCTCAGTTCGTCCAAATTGTTCGGTCTCGACAGTCGTCATGGGCGTGATGACCGTGGCGCCCAGGGCATACTGCGTGCCCGCAAGCTGCGTCATGCCCGCGGGATTGAAAAAAATCGCAGATGCCGGATCATCGGCCTTGGCGATAACCGAACCGCCAAGACCATTGGCGCGCACGCTGCCTTCATACAAACCAAACCCTCCGGCAAGCGCCTGGCTGCTCCACAGCAGGCTTGCACCTATGAGCAAGGCGGTACTGAGAACTCCTCTTCTTTTCATCCTCCATCCTCCCTTTTGTCAATATATCTAACTCGTGTGGGTTTTGTGCGGAAAGGTCGGGAACATATACATTATTTAAGGGAAATGGGCAAGAAATAAACAGTATTGCTTAGGAACTAATGAAAAAAAATTCAGGTTTATAAGTTTTTTTTAAAAAACCTGTCCAGAATTTTGTGCCGCAGCGGGTCAAGCTCCTGTATTTCCGCAATGCTTATCAGGACTGCATATAAAAGTCCGGAGCCCGCAATGGTGGTAAAAAGCGCTCCAATTGCGGCCGGTAAGCCCGGGCCGAAAGCATGCGCGCAATAGTGGTTAAGGCCGTATGCCGCCAGGCCCATGACAAGTGCTGCCGGCAGGATCTTAGCAAAGCTGCGCAGTATATGGCAGACGTCATAGCCCTGCACCTGCCGGTAGAGCATGCAGCTGAGAAACAAAAAATTACCCAGCATGCACACCGAAGTTGAAAGCGCGATAGTCCGGTGCTGAAAATATTTCAGGAATACCGTAACCAGACAAATATTCAGGGTAAGGGAGATAAATGAGGCGATAACGGGATAGCGGGCTTTATTGAGGGAATAAAATACCGGCACGACTATTTTCTGGGCGGCGTAGGCAAAAAGGCCGACAGCATAGAGCGCCAGGGCGCCGGCGGTCTGCACGGTATCGGCGGGCGTAAAGCGGCCGTGCTGGTAGATAACGCGGATAATGGGCTCGGCCAGTACGATCAGGCCCACGGTTGCCGGCAGGGAAAACACAAGCGACAGTACAGTTGCTGAGACATAGGCCTGCCGCAGCCCCTGAATATCGCCGCTGGCGGCATGGCGCGATACCACGGGCATGGTCGCTATAGACAGCGATACCCCAACAAGCCCGATCGGGAACATCATAATACGAAAGGCGTAATTGAGCCAGGAAACGCTGCCTTCTGCGCAGCTCGCGGCAAAAAACGTATTTATAAAAATATTCATCTCAACCGCGGCAAGGCCCACAATGGCCGGCAGCATGAGTTTGCCGATGCGTACAAGTCCCGGATCGGTAAAATCAAACAGCACCCTGAAGCGGAACCCCGCCTGCTTCAGTGACGGCGTTTGCACCAAAAACTGCAGAAAGCCACCGGCAAGAACCCCTGCCGCCATGCCGACTATCGGATGCAGGCCTACCCAGGGCATGCAGAAGCTGAGCAGCACTCCGGTAACTATCGAGCCCAGATTAAAAAAGCTTGAAGAGATGGCGGGAATAAAAAACTTCCCGAGGCTGTTGAGCATGCCCATGCAAATGGAAGCGAGGCACACCAGCAGCAGAAACGGAAACATGATCCGGGTCATTAATGTCGTGAGCTCGATCTTGCCCGTCACGTTTGCAAAATCAGGGCTCATAAGCCGCACGATCATGCCGGAGCACAGCATGCCGACAAGGGCAAGGGCGCCGACGATCACTGCCGCGGCGGTGATGACCTTGCTTGCCAGGCGCCAGGTCTCTTCCTGGCCTTTTTTGGTGCGATAGTCGGTGAACACGACCACAAAGGCAGAGCTAAGGGCCCCCTCGGCAAACAAATCCCGCAAAAGATTGGGGATGCGGAATGCAACTACAAAGGCGTCGAAGGCAAAGCCGGCGCCAAAAAAAGCGGCAAATACCTGCTCGCGGACAAGGCCTAGTATCCGGCTGGCAAAAACGGCAATGCCGACAGTGCCCGCGGAGCGCGCAATATCTTTTGTCTGGGAATGTTCTGTGGCCATGTGACAAGTCCTGTTTGAAAACTTATCGATCATGCCACAGCCCTGCTTTTTCTGACAAGCAAATAATAAATAAAAGACAGGCGCGAGTATAACCAGCGCCCGTCCGAAAAATTTCCGACCACTCATGCATTTTGTTACTGCAAAATCCTACCGGGCCAGTTGTGCCACGTGCTTCGGTAGAACCCGTTATACCGATAGGGCAGCAAAACCCGGAATCGGGGATGAAGCTTTCACCTGTGGCTGCCTGCCAACTGTTATTTATTCGCTCCAGAAAATGCGCCATCCACGAAAGCCCGGCAATGCTCAACACCAACAATATGAAAATCAAAAGAATATACGCACAAAGATAATCCAACATTGTTTGTGGTGAATCTCACTCGTGCTTGCGTGACAGAACCGGCCGTGAACGACACCGTTATAGCTGTATTATCGACAAATGTTGCGGTGGGGTATACCTCAACCCACGCGCCATCCTTATATACCCAGATGTCGATTCCATTAATATCGGTTGTTTTCTTCGCTGTGACACGTATTTTATCGCAATTAATTGCAGAGTGGTTAAGGTAAAGATAGGTTCCCGGAGATGCATCGCCCACGTTGAGAGCAAGAGTTGTCGCGGTCTTGGCATCATCATCGAAGGCATATTGAGTGTTCGCCCATTGACCTGAATTGGGAGTTGGCGGGCTGCCATCGGTGGAGCTGCTTGTCGGATCAATCCACACTCCCGCATTGGTTGCGGCGGGAGTAAAAATCACATCAGCTCCATTGGTGGTGCCTGCGCTGTTTTGTGCATTCGCGCGAAAATGATACGTTGATCCCGTGGTGAAGCCGTTTTGAAAAGTGCCGAAAATATCGCCCGTGTTATAACCGGTCTGCGTCGCCGTGGTCGATCCGTAGGCCGTCGTCGGGCCATAGTTGAACCAGACTGTGCAGGTCGCGCCCTTGTCATTCACGAGCTGGCCTTGAAACTTCACTGAGTTTGCATCTATCGAGGATGCATTCAATGTCGTGATCGTCGGTGCGGTAATAACGGGGGGGCAATTATAGAGGGTGACTTCACGGAGCCACATTATATAGCTGCCTGCGTAAAAGTGATACATGAAGCGCATTTGGGAGACTGTGCGGGGAGTAAAAAGCGGGGTGGTGAACCACGCAGCATCATTGATCGAGCCTGTATAAACCGTCTCCCATGCGCTTGTGCCCGTATTATACACATCCATCTGAACATTATCCACGTGGCCTTCACCATAATCGCCGTACACTTTAATTTGATTGCACAGGATCGGAGTGGCCAGCGAGAAAGTGATCCAGTTGCCCCAGTTCGGCACAGTTCCCGGCGCGGTATCGCTGGCGTATGTGTCAACATTGCTGTCATAGGCCGAACCACAGTTTGTCCAGTTTGTCCCGTTAGTACAGCCTGTGGGGCTCACCCAGCCCACAGCGCGAGCCAAAGGCGCAATGCCCACAAGTACAGCAAGAAACACGATGCAGGATAGTATGTTTTTCATGGAACTGTACACCGCACTGTTACTGTGATGTGCGTCACCGCCGTTAGCGGGTTGTGCACCACAAAGCCGATAACATCGCCCTGGTTGATTGCCGTACTAGTGGGAATCGGGGATGAAGCTTGCACCTGTGACTGCTTGCCAACTGTCATTTATTCGCCCCGGAAAATGCGCCATCCACGAAAGCCTGGCAATGTTCAACACCAACAATATGGAAATCGAAATCGGTTATGTTTATGATAAAGCCGCCGGTGGTAACGTTGAATCTAATCCGGACGCCCATGATGGCCGTTGCCGCAAACGACAGCTCGAGCCATTGCTGATCAGGGTAAGTGCCGCTGTTGAAAATGTTGGTCCATCCGCTGGCTGTATTTATATCTATTTCCATTGCGGAAATATTGGCGCTGGTGCTGGCTTTAAGGCGGATTTTATCACACGTTAACGCAACGCTGTGCGTCAGGTAAAGGTAGGCTGTTAACGCCGGATCGGTTGTGTAGTGCGAGATGGTTGCAAGCGTTTGATCATCGTCATCATAGGCAGCGGTTCTGTTTTGCCATTGTTGGGCTGGCGGCGAGGGATCGGCAGAGTCGCCCGTCGCATCGACCCACCATCCCGCCCCAGGCGCGGCGGGCGTGAACGTCATGTCATTGCCATAGGTGGTGCCGGCGCTGTTCGTCACGTCAAGGCGATAATGATACGTTTGTCCGGTAGTGAGGCCTCCCAGGAAAGCGCCGCAGATCATGCCGATGCTGTACGTGGTGTATGACGGCACCACCGGAACAGCGCCGAGTTCATAGCTTGTCGTTGTGCCGTATTCGAACTGCGCTGTGCACACTAAACCGCCATCATCGCTGATCTGGCCTTGCAGCACCGCCGAGTTTAAATCAAGATCGGCGTTGAGGGTCGCGACTGTCGGGATGGTAGGCACGGGCGGAATGGAATGATACGCGATGTCCCACAGCCAGTATGCCCAGCCGCCTACGGTATAGTGATATCTGAAGCGAATGGCCGAGATGTTGCCGGTGGGAGTGAAAGGGATAACGGTCCACGTGTCATTGGGAAGAACGCCGTTTTCCGGAAACGATCCCACAAGCGGCGTTGATCCGCAAATGGTCTGCCACGAACTTGTTGTGGTCCTCCACACATCTATCTGAACATAATCCACGGAGGGATCACCCGAATCGGCATACACGCCGATAGAGTCGCAATACGCAGCAGGGAACGTAAAATCGGCATAATTACCTACCTGCCCGGCTACGGAGTATCCGTTGCTGGCATAATCGTTGCTGTAATCGCCTATGGGAGGAGAATTGCCGGCATTATAAGCCAGGTTGAGGCTGGTCCAGGGAATATTCGTATTCCCGGGTACAGTGCCTTCATCCGAGCTGCCCGTGGGCAACCCCCAGCCGGTTGCCCATGCCGATGGCGCAAAGGCCAGCAGAACCGCCGCAAGCATTATTTGAAAAAGGATCTTTATCATGGCACTATACACCGCACTGATAGGAGCACGGGCCCGGCCGGCTATGGTGCTGGTTTAAATTGGTGACAAAACCCGGATCGATGAAAATCTTTCTGCTTTGGCTGTCGGTCGGCAGTCATTTATTCGCTCCGGAGAACGCGCTGTCAACGAAGCCATAGCAATGTTGAACCCCCACAATATGGGAATCGAAATCAGCTATGTTTATGAGAAAGCCGGAGCCGGTGGTAAGGTCTAATCTAAGCCTGGCGCCAGTGATGTCCGTTTTTGTAAACGGCACTTCGTACCATTGCTGATCGGTGTATGTTGTGACCGTGGCAATTTGAATCCATCCGCTGGCTACGGTATTTATCCAAATTTGAATATCAGTAATGGCGGCGCTGGTGCTCGCTTTAAAGCGGACCTTATCACAGGTCAATGCAACGTTATGCGTCAGGTAAAGGTAGGTTGTTGGCGACGTATCGGTTATGGAGACCGAAAGGGTTGCAAACGTTTGATCATCGTCATCATACGCCGCGACTCTATTTTGCCACTGCTGGGCGTTGGCGGGCGGCGAGGGATCGGCAGAGTCGCCCGTCGCATCTACCCACCATCCCGTCCCAGGCGCGGCGGGCGTGAAAGTCACGTCAGCGCCCTGGGTTGTGCCGACGCTGTTTGTCGCATCAATGCGATAATGATATGTTTGTCCGGTAGTAAGGCCTCCCAGGAAAGCGCCGCAGGTCATGCCGGCGTTGTACGTGGTGCCTGCCGGCACCACGGGAACAACGCCGAGTTCATAGCTTGTCGTCGTGCCGTATTCGAACTTTGCCGTGCACACTAAGCCGCCATCATTGACGATCTGGCCTTGCAGTACCGCCGAGTTCAAATCAACATCAGCGTTGAAGGTCGCGACTGTCGGGGCGGTAGGCACGAAGGGGATGGAATGATAAGCGATGTCCCACAGCCAGTATGCATAGCCGGATGCGGTGTAGTGAAACCTGAAGCGGATTTTGGAGATGGTGATGGCCGTAAAAGGAATAACGGTCCAGGTGTCATTAGAAATAACGCCATTGGCCGGAAACGTGCCAGTAAGCGGTGTTGATCCGCAAATGGTCTGCCACGAGCCAGCTCCCGCCGTATTCCACACATCTATCTGAACATAATCCACCGTAGGCGAGCCGAAATCAGAGTAAACGCCGATAGAGTCGCAATACGCAGCCGGGAACGTAAAGTCAGCATAATTGCCGACTTGTTTGCCGCCGGCGTTATTGGAATTGGTGGCATAGGTGCTGCTGTAATTGCCTATAGGCGGGGAAGTGCCGGCATCAAAAGCATTAGCAAGGTTGGTCCAGGGAATATTATTATTCCCGGATACGGGGCCTTCATCCGAGCTGCCCGTGGGCAATCCCCAGCCAAGAGCCCACGCCGATGGCGCAAAGGCCAACAGTAATGCCACGAGCATTATGCGTGAAGCCATATTGATCATGGTACTGTACATCGCACCGTCAAAGTCACGCGCGTCACCGATGTTACCGGGTTTGCTACTGAAAAGCCGATAACATCGCCCTGGCTGATTGCCGTACTAGTCCAGCCCGTAGTGCCGCCGCTCGCATATTGTGCACTTGAAAGAGTGGGTTTGGTGCCAGCTCCGATGATGCTTGAAACAGGAACAGCTCCGGCGGCGCGAGTAATATCAATAACAATTGAGCCGCTCACATCGCCGACAAGAGTCCAGCCGACTATGGTGCCCGTAAACGGCATTGTGGGATTAGCACCGGATTTTGTTCCAGTTGTTATAGTGGATCCACTGTTATCAATCGTAATGCCGAAAGAGTAAGAAGCATTGCCGGTCGCACCGGTTACACCCGTTACTCCCGTCGCGCCCGCGGCCCCCGTCAAGCAGGTGCTGCAGAAGCCGGTCCGTCCGGCCGTGCGCCCCATGGGTATCCCCAACGTGCCCACCCGGCCCACCGTCGTCAAACCGGCGGGCGAACGCCTCGTGCCCAAGCCGGCCGTCATGGCGGGGCCGCAGGTCATCCGCATGGACAAGCCCGACGATCTGCCGGCCCCGCGCCGGCGTGTGATCAGCGACAGTGGCGGCGGCGGCGGCTCAGGTCCACGCGCCCCGGCCAGCGGTGGCGATACGTACCAGCCCGCGGCGGCCAGCGGAACCGGGCGCAGCAAGGGCAAGCCCGGCGTGCCGATCGTGGATGATGAGGAGGCCTTGCGGGCCAAGCGATCCTTGAAGGGACGTTCTGCACGCCGCCATGGCGGGCGCAGCGCGGATGCCGGCGTCGATCTAATCCGCCAGTGGCGCGAGGCCGACTTGGCCGAACGCGAAGAACGCATCAGCCAGGCGGGTGGTCTGCTGAAGGAACGCAAACGCGAGTTGAGCAAGACGCAGCAACGCGCCGCCGCCGCGGCCGCGCAGGAACATGCCGTCAAGTCCAATCGCGTCGAGATTACCCCCCCACTGACGCTCCGCGAACTTTCGGAAGCGATGGGCGTCAAATCCTCGGACATGGTCAAGAAACTGATGGCCCAGGGGGTCATGGCGACCGTCAACCAGACCATCGACGCGGAATCGGCCCAGGTTTTGGCCTTGGAATTCGGCATCGAACTGGTCATCAAGGCCCGGGAATCGGAGTTCCAAGTGCTGGAGCGCGACTACAAGGTGACGGAAGAGACGGCCGAGAAGGTGGGCCGGCCGCCGGTCGTGACCATCCTGGGCCACGTGGACCACGGCAAGACCAGCTTGCTCGACAAGATCCGCACGGCCAACGTCGCGGCGGGCGAAGCCGGCGGGATCACGCAGCATGTCGGCGCGTACACCGTGGAACTCACCGGCGGCGACGGCAAGATGAAGCGCGTGACCTTCCTCGATACCCCCGGCCACCAGGCGTTTACCGCCATGCGGGCCCGCGGGGCCAACCTCACCGATGTGGTGGTGCTGGTGGTGGCGGCGGATGATGGCGTGATGCCGCAGACCGTCGAATCCATCGCCCACGCCAAGGCCGCCGGGGTGCCTATCGTCGTGGCCATGAACAAGATCGACAAGCAGGATGCCAACCCCAACAAGGTGCTCGGGCAGTTGGCGGAGCAGGGCCTGAACCCGGCCGAATGGGGCGGCGACACCGAAGTGGTGCGGACCAGCGCCGTCACCGGCCAGGGCGTCAAGGAACTCATCGAGTATCTGGATTACGTCGCGACGTTGCGCGAACTGAAGGCCAATCCGGGCCTGCCGGCACGTGGCGCGGTCATCGAAGCGTTCATGGACGCCAATCGCGGCGTGGTGGCGCGGGTGCTGGTGCAAAACGGCACGCTGCGAACCGGTGACATGGTCGTGTGCGGCCCAGGCGCTGGGCGCGTCCGTTCCATTCA
>Ga0118677_10001884_pt1 | contig 41256 bp, 39 predicted proteins | sample AliMusrvi5mmetaG_FD_86154 | JGI IMG/M metagenome (GOLD analysis project Ga0118677, IMG submission 86154)
CCTCCTCGTATGTTGATGCAAGCAGGATCTTGGGCCGCGCCTTTAGCCTGAGGATTCGGTAGAGTTCATCGGTGGTTACATCCTCGATGATATGCTTGGTTTGTTCCAGCACAATATTATAGAGCATCGGCAGGTAAAGCGAATAAAACTGGGGCGAATCTTCCACCACGAGGATTACCCGAGTCATCCCGATTTCCGTATCGTTCTCCACATTGATCTTATCCTCAAGATAGTTGATCATCGCGAAGAAGATCTTGGAGTCACCGTTCCATACAAAGCTACGGTCAATCCAGATCAGCTTTTCAGGATCTTTTTCAATATCGGCAATATCGGTATTGCTGTTAAGCAGCAGGAAGACCGGTATGTAATTGTATTTTTCTTTTATCTTTTTGCTGAGCTCGGTCGGGAATTGTTTATCCACACCAATCATGATTATGATCAGGTCGTAATGCTTGGAACCGAGCTGTTCGAAAACTTCATTTGTGGCAGATACACCGGTGATCCGCGGCATTGTGCTCAGGCTGAGCTGGTAGAATTCTCCGAGCACATGTTCTGAAAACCTTCCTTCCTTCTCAATGCTGTAGGCATCATAGAGGTTCGCTACAAGCAATATCTCCTTCACCTTGAAAGGCATCAGGTCATGATAAACATCCCGGTTATAGTTATTCCGGTTCAGGAAGGTCTGCAGTAGCTGGCGGCTGTATTTTGTGGATTCAGGTATATCTGGTTTGGTAGCATAGGTCTCCTTCTCCATTGTTTTCCGGAGAATTGCCTTGCCTTTGATGCTGTTGAGATAACCCGCAATAATGTTTGCAAGATTGAGGATGAGGTGCCGCTCTTCCATAAGGAACGGACCTTCATCCGAAGGAGGAAAAGCCTTGAGGTAAAATATCTCGATCGTTCCTTCCTGGTTATCTATGGTTTCAAAAGTCTGCTTTTGCATCCATTGTGTTTCCCTGAATCCCGGGGAAGTGATCTCAATGGCAGAATAGCAGATCCGGCAAACGGTAAACTCGGGATACTGCCATGCCTTGGGTATGATCAGGCTGATCTGGTGAAGTGCTTCTTCGATGGGTTTCCCGGCCCGGAGAATACTGGTCGTCTGGTTGATTGCCGCAAGTTCTTTCAGCCGTTCGCGTGTGACATACCGGCCTTCCCGGCCTTTCACAGCATTCAGGAATCCTTCGATCAGGCTGGCAATGTTCTGGATGAGGTTCCGCTCTTCCTTAAGGAACGGACCTTCATCTTTAACCGGAAATTCTTTAAGATAAAATATCTCGATCGTACCCTTCAGGTTGTCGATCGTCTCGAATGATTGCTCAAGTGTCCAGATCGTCTCGGCAAAATCCGAACTCACAAATTCCATTTCATCGAACCGGATCCTGGCCACGGTAGAATCAGGATACTGCCATGCCTTGGGAAGGATCTGGCAGATCTCGTATAGTGTGTCTGAAACCGCGAGATCTTTTTTGATGATAGCCGTCGTATCATTGATGGCAGCAAGTTCTTTCAGCCTCTCCCGGGTATCATACAGGAGTTTCTCGACGTCCAGTGAACCATTACTGTCGGATGGTTTATCTTCAGGAAGCGGCATAAAGTCTTGTTTTAAGAGCTGGTGTGAAGAACCAGGATGGGCTCGTAAAATTACAAATTCTTTTACATCAAAAAAAATAATGTGTTGAATTCTGTGCGGTTTGTTATAGGAAGTGCAAATTCCATTAGCACCAATTCCTCAGGAATCAGGCACCTTTGTCGGCATATTCACACCAGATTTTTAAAAATTTTGTCTGTTGTGAAAATAAAAACAGTAACATTTGTAAATGGACGGAAGATATTTTTTACTTTTGCGAAAATTTATCTCCTAATTATAAAACACTACTCTTATGACAAAAAATGTGCATGAACAGTTGGTCAACGACTTCATGGCCAAGATCATTACTAAGAATCCAGGTGAAAAAGAATTTCACCAGGCAGTAAAAGAGGTTGTAGAATCTCTGATTCCTTTCATTGAAGAGAATCCTAAGTACAAGACATTTAAAATCCTCGAGCGTCTTTCAGAGCCGGAGAGAGTTATTATGTTCCGCGTACCCTGGACAGACGACAAGGGAGAGATCCAGATCAACAAGGGCTACCGCATTGAAATGAACAGTGCAATTGGTCCTTACAAAGGTGGTTTGCGTTTCCATCCAACTGTTAACCTCGGCATCCTGAAATTCCTGGCTTTCGAGCAGGTATTAAAGAACAGTTTAACTACACTCCCTATGGGCGGTGGAAAAGGTGGCAGTGATTTCGATCCTAAAGGAAAGTCAGACACTGAAGTAATGCATTTCTGCCAGAGTTTTATGACAGAACTGCAGCGTCATATTGGACCTGATACAGATGTACCTGCTGGTGACATTGGTGTTGGTGGTCGTGAGATTGGTTTCATGTTTGGTCAATACAAAAGACTGCGCAATGAATTTACCGGCGTTTTGACTGGTAAAGGTCTTGAGTGGGGTGGCAGTTTAATTCGTCCTGAAGCTACAGGTTACGGTCAGGTATATTTCGCAGCAGAGATGCTGAAGACCCGTAAACTTGATTTCAAAGGAAAAATCGTTGCTGTTTCCGGTTCAGGTAACGTTGCACAGTATGCAACTGAAAAAGTTACCTTGTTGGGTGGTAAAGTAGTTACCCTTTCAGATTCTGAAGGTTACATCTACGATGCTAAGGGAATTGATGCTGAAAAGCTTGCTTTCGTTATGCATCTGAAGAATGTTAAGAGAGGCCGCATCAAGGAATATTGCGACAAATATGGCGAAGCTAAATTTATTGCCGGAAAACGTCCATGGGAAGTTAAATGCGATATCGCATTACCAAGTGCTACCCAGAACGAAATTGATGGCAATGATGCCAAGGCATTGGTAAAGAATGGTTGCTACTGCGTTTCTGAAGGTGCAAACATGCCTTCAACTCCTGAGGCAATGGATGTATATCTCGAGGCAAAAATCCTGTACGGTCCTGGCAAAGCAGCCAACGCCGGTGGTGTTGCTACTTCTGGTCTCGAAATGTCACAGAATTCAATGCGTCTGGCATGGTCAAGGGAAGAAGTTGATGAAAGACTTCATACCATCATGATCAACATTCACAAGAATTGCGTGAAATACGGAACAGAACCAGATGGTTTCATCAACTACGTAAAGGGCGCTAACATTGGTGGATTTGTAAAAGTTGCCGATGCAATGATTGCACAAGGTCTTGTGTAATATCAACAACTCATTTTGATTGAAAAAGGTCACAGAAATGTGGCCTTTTTTTATTTGGTTAGAACCTTCTGGTAAACTCCGTAGATCACTTTGGCAACCGCTTCTTCCGATAAATGATCTTCATTCAGCCTGGTCCTACCGTTGGACGGAACATCGGATTGAACAACTTCCACGATTGCACGCGCCAGTGCATGAGGTTCCTTCTCCGTCACAATAGAAGGCTTCACTCCGTCAAGCCGTTCTTTCACATCACCTACATCCACGCCGACTACAGGAATATCGCACGCCATCGCCTCTTTCACCATGGTCGGACTGCCTTCACTGTCACTGCAAAGCAACAGGCAATCTGAAGCATTGATAATAAACGGGATCCATTTCCGGTTGTCTCCCTTTGCATCCAGTACCTCCAGCCGTGCCTGCGGAATGCTCCTCTTTACGATTGCTATTGTTTGCTCAGCAATATCAAGTCGTTTCAGGATCGGGTTATTGGCATTGAAAAGAACCACGACTTCATTCTCTTTCCAGTGCAATTGCTTTCTTGCTGTGGCTTTGTCCATGGGTTGAAATTCCTCCAAGTTGATCCCCAGCGGAATAATATTGGACTTCCCTTTTTTCCACCAGAGATTCTTCCGGACGATCCTGCTGACACAGATCACCTGCCGGGCACGAAGAACAGCCAGGTTCGACATCGTTTTTTTTATGACTGTCCGCAGGAAACCCTCGCCAGGGATCGTATTCAGATCACTCCCGTGAAACGTGATTACAAGCGGACAGCAATTTGAAAATGCAGCAATGAAAGCATAGACCATCCCGTACTGAACATGAACCAGGTCGGGATTAAATTCCTTTATGGTTCGCCTGAGGTCCCTGATAATCCTGACCAGCTTAGGAATAGTCAGTCCCTGTGCATGAATATAAAAAGACTGGTTTTCAACGCCCAGCTTTTCCAGGGAGTCGATCTGGCGATGGGTAAAGATCATTGCCAGTGGAATGGATGTGGTAGCCAGGATGGAAAGGACTTTCATGGATTTAGATTAATGCCTGACCGGCGAATTCAACATCCGGTTCCTTCCGGGTCATCATCCAGAAGAAGAATGTGTTAAAGAATGCATAATAGACTACGCCGGCCTGTACTTCGAGCATCGATTCAAAAATCATATTGAGTGCAAAGATCAGCAAGTAAATAACGTATAAGTATTGTTCATTACGGATTGCATTAAACAATGGAAGGATCAGCATGCAGGCCAGGATAAGAAAGCCAATGATTCCTAAAGAAATACAGGTTTGTATGTACTGGTTGTGTGCATTCAATTGCTTCTCCAGTGCAGGTTTGATGTGGTTCTTGCCATACTTCTGTAGCAGCGCATCCTTGACATCCCCGGTGCCGGTTCCAAAGAACAGGTGTTCATGGATGATTTCCAGTCCCGATTTCCAGATCATCATCCGTTCAGCCGTACTCTCGCTTTTCTCGTTTTTTAATGAAGATTCATCCGATAAACTCTTTGTTGCCGTCGATATCCTTCCGTTAGCATAAGGAAAGAACTGCAATCCGAGATAAAGAATAAGAAATGATGTGACCAGGATGATGATTCCCGTCAGCCAGTTCTTTTTCTTTATGATCACTAAAAGCGAAAAGAAAACCAGGACAAGCGAAAGGCTCATCAGACCAGCCTTTGAACTGAGCAGGATGATCAATACCAGGAAATAGATGGACAATAAGATCAGCGATATTTTATAAAAGGGTCTTATGAACGCTCCCTTGAAAATGATCTTCCATGCAATCATTGAAACTGCGAAAACAAGGTACATCGAAATGTACGTCGAATGAAAGAACCAGGAAAGGTTTCCATAATAGAATGCATGATCAAGGTGGTTCCATCGTTCATTGTAAAATGAATGGCCCAGGAGAAGCAATGTTCCGGTAACACAACCGATCACGAAGAAATCCAGGATGTTCATGCCTTCTTTCTTCATGAAAACGCCTTTATCCAGTGTTGAGAATATCAGTGGGAAGACCAGTAATGATAACTTGATCCCCAGGTCCTCCCATCCATATTTCATATTGTTTGACCAGGCCAGGCCAACCAGGTAAAGCAGGTAAAGGAAGGAAAATGAGAAAAGCAGGAACCTCTCCTTTTCAATGAAAACGAGCCTGAAGGTCCTCCTGTAGGAAGCTTCCACCAGCCAGTTCAGGAACAATAACACGATGAACGGAGGAACCAGCCTTCCAAACACGGGAAGAAAAAATGAAATTCCCAGCAAACAGAAATAAAAAATGTTGCGGTGAATCCTGGTCCTGGTTACAGGTTCTTTCATCTGCTTGAATGGATTTGTGTTTTCTTCTTCTTCAAAATTACAAAATTTACCAACCCGGCCAGGTAACCTGTTCCGTATGACAGGTGCAGTGCAAAGAATAACCATGGGAGAATGAGAAACAAAGCAGGTGACCGCTGGGTCCGGCAAATCCTGAAACTGAACAAAAGATCGAGCAGGAAATACAACCCGGTTACGCCAACATAACCTAAACCCAAAACCGGATTCATCAATGCCAGTGGTAATCCGCCGAGAATAAACAGCAGGAAAACGAAAGGTACCAATTGCCTTATCGTTGCCGGTTTTCCATTTTTCAACGAGACCAATGGCTTGAATAATCCATACTGGTAAAACATTTTTAACAGGCTTCCGATTTTCTCACGGGAATAATAGACGAGCCTGACTTCCGGGATCAGGTAAATTGATCCCCCATTCCGGATAAGCCGTGAGTTGAATTCGTCATCCTGGTTCCGCAACAGATCTTCATCAAACTTCCCAATTCTTTCGAAGACTGATCTCCGGTAACAGCCAAATGTAACCGTATCAACCTTCATCCGCTCTTTTGCTCCAATCCTGAAATAGGAATTCCCGACACCGAACGGGGACGAAATAACTTCGGCAATTGCTTTTGCACGCAGCGTGGCTGTGGGTGGTTGCGTGTCACAGACGCCCCCGACATTATCTGCATCCAGTTCAAACAGCGCCTTGACAAGTACCGATACATAATTCAACGGATACACCGAATGCGATCCCATGATCATGATGACTTCTCCCCCCGACTTGTCAATCCCGATATTCAGTGCAAATGGAACAAATCTTCTTTCATTGTCGGCAAGATGGATGAACCTGTGCTGTTTCTCGAAGGACTGAACCACTGATCGTGTCCCGTCGGTGCTCATCCCATCAACCACGATCACTTCAAGGCATTCCAGCGGATAATCCTGCGAAACAATATTTGTGAGAATTGTACCGATGTATTTCTCTTCATTGAAACACGGGATGATAATGGATACAAGCGGCGGATCACCCGGGGAATGTACAGTGTGACCTGCCTCTTCAGCAAAACCATCATATTTTTCTCCCTTAATTGTCATCCCCGCAACTTGATTTGTTCTTTCAGATAATTCAGATAATGAACCATTGAATCCGGGAAGATCGCTTTTTCCGCAATCAGCTTCCGGTTCATTTCAATAGCTTTATTTTCTTTCCTGCGGAAATTTTCAAGCGCTGTAAAATCAAGTTCCCGGGAATAATGGATCCCGTTTTCTCCATCGGTGACCCATTCTTTATTGGCAGGAATATCCGAAACCACAGGAATACAGCCATGGGCCATTGCTTCCAGCAACGACACCGACGTGGAGTCAGAAGCAGGAATAGAAATAAAAAATTCCGATTTAATAAATAAACCCGCTTGTTCTGCCGGCGGGATGAATCCGGGGAACTGAACACGATCTTCAATCTTCAGATCCCTTGCCAGCTTTTCCAGTGAAGGGCGCAAACTCCCGTCATTTGCAACAACCAGGCGGGCTTCTTCAGATTCAGCAGCAATGCGGCTGAAGAATCTCAAAACCTCTTCAATATTATAGTTTTCGGAAAGGATACGATTGGAGAAGAAAAGCCCGCGTTGCTTCAGGCCCGGATCAAAATCCGGGAGTTCATCAAGGCCAAAAGTGAACGTAAGCACAGGTGTTTTTGTCAGGCTTTTGACCACGCTGGTCATGTATTCCGAATCTGATGTTACCAATTGTGCCCGGTTCAGGCTGTAGCGTGATGCAAGATTGTTGAACTTACTGGTAAATGGCGTTACAAGGACATCCGTTCCCCAGGCCGACTGGACCAGGAAAAACTTCCTGACAGAAAACTGCCGGACGATGGCCGCCAATAGTCCATGGCTCGTGATGTAATGTGCATTAACCACGGTGGGATTAATCTTCCGGATTATGGAAAACACTTTCGGGATCTTGAACAGCAGTGCACTGTTTCCACCGGAAGGATTTGATTCGGTTTCGAGCGGGAAGAGTCTGTCAGAAGTCAGCAACTCCCGGATCCCCGGATGAACGCCACGGGAAGAGATGAGAAAAACATCGTAGGACTTAACAAGTTCCCGGACCCATTTCAGGATATGAGGACTGCTTCCATCCCCAATTAAAAGATATTTTCCTTCATACATGTTTCTCAGATAATTCATCCAGAATATTTTCCAGTCGCTGCGCCAGCACCCTGCGATGGTGTGCTTCAATGATGACCCTGTCAAAATCGGGAAGCTTCTTTTCCTCCCATAATTTCAATGCACCGGTTATGGCTTCCGATATTTCATGAACATCATTCCACTCAGCAACAAAACCGGCACGACAATCCCTGATTAATCTTGCAGCCACATCCTCCCTGTCAACAATAGCTATGACCGGTCGCATCGCACCAAGATAATCAAATATTTTTGCAGAATAAGCACCCTTGTATTCCGATTTATCCAAAACCAGCAACAGGGCATCTGCATTCCTGATAATTTGGATGACCTGATTATATGGCATCTTCGGAAGAAATTCACAATACTTTTCAAGCGCTTCCGGTATATGAAAATTTTTTAAAACACCCGGAAATTGCAACCTGATATTCTTTATTCGTCCCTGTTTGATGAGTGATAATACCGCTTCAAAAAAATGCGCCGGTTTGCGGTCACCGTAAAATGTACCGGCGTAGCAAATTGTAAAGACATCATTGAATGTTCCCGTGTTTCCCGGGACAAAGTCAAAACCATTCCGGAGTTCAAAAATCTGTTTATCGATGGTTGGATAGCGCAGTTTTAAATATTCCACCAGCGGTTTGGATACGGTCAGAATTGCCCGGCTTGCGTGCATAACCTGCGTCTCGAGCGACTGCAGGCGCTTGCGCACGAAGAAACCATGTGACGAATTATTGGTAATCCCGTCGCGCAGATCCGCAACAAACGGGATTCCAAAGTTGCGGGCATTCCTGATTCCAACCTGTAAAGCTTCGGCAGATGGATATGTTGCCAACATCAGATCCGGCTTCCAGTCAACCAGAATGCGCGAAACTTCTTTGTCAGCCAGCTTACCCCAGCCCGACATTTCATTGATCCCGGCAAGAGCCAGGACAACATTGTATAAGGCCTTGAATTTATGAACCAGCGCTGATGATGCCTTTGTAAACTTTGCTCTTTTCAGCAAGGTGGGATTTGGCAGGTAAACGACTTGATATGAAACGCCCGCCAATTCAGGTGCAACAGCTGGTTCATCAGACCAGGCGATAACTTTGATGTCGTATTTTTCCGGCGACAGGTATTTAACAAAGGAGATAATCCTTTGACTGGCCACAGACTGAACAGGCGGGAAATATGTCGTAATGATCAGGAGTTTTCTCCGGATGTTATTCATAGAGCAAAGCTACATATTTTACAGATGCCGCAATATGTCGTAAGGATTGAACCCGGAACTATCATCCTAACCTTTCAAAACCCGGTAAATGTTCTGAACAATATCAGTCTCATTAAAATTCTTTAACACGTATTCCATTCCTTCCAGGTTGCTTACAAGTTCGTGCCTTTCAGATTTTAATTTCAGCTCAAAAACTTTCTCCTGTAACGACTGGTCATCAGAAGCATAAATGCAAGGATCAAACCGCTGGTTATAAATTACGTATCGTTGATTGACCAGTGATTCGATGACAAAAAATGACAACCCGTCGTGCTCGGGCATCCTTACACAAACAGTGTTCCTGCAGATCTCTTCCGGCATGTTCCTGATCCAGCCCAGCAGGGTTATATTGTCTGGCAAAAGCCTGGGATATGTGGCCATTCCAGCAATACGAATAGGGATCTCAGGAAATCTCCGGGCCAGTTGAATGATGTGCTCGAGACCATAAAATTTTTCTTCATTCTGCGGGATATAGGTAAGAATGGAAAAAATATCCGGCATCGGGAATTCACGACCCTGGCCTGGTATTGCAGTATTCAGCGGGATGAAACGTGCCGGGATGTTCATGGTTGCAAGCTCATCAACAAACCAGGGAGAACAGGCAAGATGCGTACTTTTCTCAATGTATTCCCTGACTGCGATTTTATTCTCAAACGCTTTTCGGGCATACATCACATCACTTCCTGCCCAATGGAAAACGATCCGTTTTTTAAACCTGATCGCCAGATCGATCACCTTGCTTCCGTGGGTCACCCCGTTGATCGAATAGACAACATCCGTAAAAGGCAATAAAACGAGGTATAAGAATCGGTCCCAGTAACTATAGTAGGTATTCAACAAGAAGAACTGATCACCTCTACAATGCTTCTTCAGCTTTGAATGGATGTGTTTTGAAAAATAGGGTAACCCTGTTACAATTACTCTCAATTTTGAATTGTTTTTTTTGATGAAATTTTCAAATACCAAAAGATCAGGAAAGAATAATAGATGATCTCCAGTCCGCTGATGAGATAAAAAGCAGTTTTAATGTTGTGCGTGATCAGTCCCCCTGTTATTATCGATACGAGTATCATTGCGTTCCCGATCAGACCAAAAACGAAGGCCAGCTTTTGCTTATTGACAATGAGCGGAACCTGCGAAACGGGGGAAACAATAAAACTCATGCAAATCCACGGGGATAGTATTTGTGCATATTCACCAGCCGTTCTCCAGTTTGATCCAAGAAGGAATGCAAAAATAGTTCCGCCCCATATAGCAATGATCGCAAAACCCGGAATGGCAATCATCGCCAGGCTTCTGATCGTCTTTAAAACCAGGGTCCTGATATCGCCGGTCTGTGCATATTCACTCGATGCCCGCTGGAAAAACACCTGGGCGATGGCGCTTCCAATCAGCGATGACGGAGCAAACAACAACCTTATCGTTTTTGAGTGTAATCCGACAACCAGGTTCCCGAAAAAATAGGAGATCAGGAAAACAACTGAACTCTGCTGCAGAATATCGCTCAAAGCATGAAAGGAATTGATCCTGGGAAAATCCTTGTACACCTTTGCCTGCTCTATGATTTCACGTTTATTGACCAGCCTGATCTTTTTCAGATCCTTTTTATAAAACGAATACGCGACAGGAATTACCGAAAGGATCTGGCCAAACAAATAAGCCATCATCAATCCAAGCGCCCGCAGCCCCAAAAAACCAAAACCCATGTTGAGAGCCCCGTTGGAGGTTGTCTGAACAACACGCGAATAGGTAACATTTTTAAACCGCTTGTTCCTGGATGCCCAGTAATTCAACGATTGGTACCAGCCTGTCGTCAGGACCGACACTGGTACGAAAAAAAGATAGATGGAAATATCGGTATTGTGCAAGATCCGGCAGATCCTGGCATTGAACAGCAAAACAATAAGAAATGAAAATGCACTTACAAAAACAGAAATGATCATTGAAAGCGCCAGCACATTGATGGCTTTTCTTTCCTTCGAAGGAAGCATGATGGCCATCTCATACCGGCCGGTTGCAAGGATTGAAAAAATATTGGTAAACGAAATATAAAGCGTCCAGATTGCAAAATCCTGCGGCACAAATAATCGAGCGATCACAGGCTCCAGTAAAAATGGAATGGTCTGGGCTATGGCATTTCCTGAAAAGATCGTAAAGACATTGCGGATGAATTCCGAACGATTAATAAAACCTAAAAATGATGCTTTAAGGTTTAGTCCACTCATTATAATAGGCTTGAAGTTCAGGATGGCTATCGAGATACGGGCGGTCAAGTTTACGCGTATCCCCAACCGCTTTTGCAGGATTTCCTTTGATGACAGAGAAATCAGGAAATTCTCCCGACACATAACTGTAGGCAGAGATCATGGAACCCTTACCGATCCTGGTTCCCGGAAGGATCAGCGAATGTGGGCCGATAAACGAATACTCACCAATCTCCACACTGCCTTTGACATAGCCAATTTCTGCAGTTTTATCCACAAAATGCCGGCCGTAAAGCCTGATTGACTTATGACTTGAATGCGTAAGAATGGAAATAAAATTGGTTATCTGAACCCCTTCGCCAATGATCAGTCCGTTGCTGGCTTCGATAAAATTATGGTGCCCGATGAAAACAAAATCCCTGATGTCTGCGTGATTCTCCCCATCAATGAACGTGGTGTTGGCTATCCTCGTGTGTCTCATCACCTTTCCGTCAGGTCGCCTGTAGCTCCATACCATCCTCGGTTTATACAACCGGATCAACCGATTTTCCAGAAATTTTCGAATAAATCCCATACGATTCAAACTAGATGAAGGACAATTGCCCGGCTAAAATTCAACCGGTTGATTATTTCAAACTACATATCGCTTTGAAATAATCCTGACAAATTTAATGGATTAATTCAAAGTCGATTATTTTTTCCTGGCAGGAGCTTCAGGCTGAAAATATGACTTGGGACGAAGGATCTTATCAAAAACAAAATACTGGATCAGCACGAAATCTTTCCCGCCATTAACCAGCGCATAGAGCCTGTCCAGGTCGTAGGGAGCAGGTTGCCCGAAATCATCAACCGTTCCGGGTGCTGCTGCTTTCCGGTAAGTTTTGATGGAGACCTGGTTGTTTGCAGTATCTGTAACTGTAATGACACAATAAGGAGGATAGGAAAGAATGGAATCTTTCCGTGACTTATCCATGTCATTCAATAATGCTTCGAAATTTATTTTCCTGAAAGACGAAAGGAAATTGAGCATCTTCAGGGTATCCGCGTTTTCAACCCGCTGGTTACCGGGAATGGTAATCATCTCGGGTGACCGTCCGCGATAGTTTTTCACCAAAAAAGAATTTCCCGGGTTGGTCGGAAATTCCATCCGGACGTTGGCGATCTCTGTAATGTTCTCCTTAAAGATCGAGTAGTCTCTCCAGTATTTTTCTATCGGTGAATAGATCGGGGAGACAAATCCCCTCAACCCGGAGAGGTATACAACAAAAGGCTCTGATGCATGTTCCATGATCATGTAGCTTCCCCTGTTGCTTGGAATCGCGCCGCCAACATAATACACTTTGGTCAGCTTTTCATGCGGGAACAATTTCACCTTGGTGAAAAGATTGATCCTGTATTTCCATTGATAGATCTCAACCTTCACAGAATTTGCTGCCATATCCGTGATGATATTGTTGCGTGCAGCCTTTGCGACGGTCTCCTTCACTTCGATCTCCTTCATCGTTCCCAGCAACAACTCAATGTTGAATTTTGATCCGGTGTACTTGTCATTGACGAGCCATTTGCCCGGTCCCAATTTCACCAGCTTTACGGTATTATTATTCTTGTCCGACATGAAGATCTTTGTGACGTTGGAAGTGTCATCCACGGCGAAATTGCTCAATGCTTTTTTAAACGTCGATTTGGAATTGGCAAAAACCAGGACCAGGGCGAGGATTGCCAGTAATAGTACGGCAATGACAAAATACCTGTTTTTCTTCATACTGTATCTGAACTTTGGGAATTAACGTGTTTGTTGCACCGGGCGCGAAAATTTTCTTCTCCGTAAACGGTTTTTTACCAGGGCAAATCCAAGGATCAGCAGGATCGGCACCAGCGTATTGATCAGTTGCCAGAACAGGCGCTGCTTGCTTGTCCTGGTCGAATCAAGCAACCGGAGCTTAAGTTCACGTGAACGGACTGAAATCAGGCCTGACTCATCACTCAGATAGTTGATGCAATTCATGATAAAATCCTTGTTCCCGAAGGTCTGCCGGGTATACTGATCATATCCCAGTGGCAATGGGTAACCCTTGGAGATCTGGAATTGATTCTTGATGATATCACCATCACCGACGATGATCATTTTTCCGGGCTTTGCACTCTTTGGCTGGAAATCAAGTTCCTTGTTATTGGCCAGTTCGGGAGGAATCCGGAATTGAAATGCAGAGTTAAAATTCCCTTCAAGCAAAACTGCGACAGGCTGGGGCCCTTTGTTGTAGAGCCTTTCATCCGGCCTGCTTTTCACGATGTCAATATCAATATATACCGGGGCATTCACAGTCCTTGAATACGGTGATGTGGTTAGCAGGATGGTTTTCTTTACACCCGGTGCCTGCACGGTATCAATGCTGCTGATGAACTCTGTCTTGATAGCATTCAGCCCGTTGACGACGGGATGATTGTTAAGCGGGGTAAGAACCGGGAAGTAATACCATTTGAAAAAGTCCAGCTGCGGCTGATTGCCTACCTGTCCCGATTTTAAAGGAATCGGGAGTGCATATAAATCCATCACAAGATTGGCGTTCGGCCTGACTCCGTAATTAAACAAGAGGTCATCAATGTTGACATCATTGACAATACCCATGGTTGCCCCGTATCTCAGGCTGTCGAGACAGGCAAAGACAGGATCAATGAGCCAAAGGACTTCCCCCCCGCGCATCACGTATTGATCGATCAGGAATTTATCCTTTTCATCAAATGGTCGGGTTGGTTTTGCAATGATGATGACCCTGTATTTGTTGACAAGCTTCTCCGTGACTGAATCTGCTTTTAGGCGGACTGCAAGGCTGTTGATCTTGTGATTCAGGCTGATCCTGTCAACATTATAAAATTCTGATAAAGATCCTTGGATGTCATAAGTTTCGGCAGGAGTAAGTTCTCCCTGGCCTTCAATGAAAGCAATCCTTGGCTTGATCGGCTGGATCAGCTTCTGGATTGCATTGGCAAGATTGTACTCAAGTGCCTGGATGGAATTGTTCAATACCTTTTCCGGGTCCTGCCCGATCTGTGTCATCAGCAGCTGGACCGGTACTTCATGACCGCGGAATGAGACGATAGCACAGGGGAAAATGATCAGTTGCGCTGATTGTCCCTTGTTGTTTACCCTGAGATCAGTAGGCTGAAGTCCACGTTCAATAAGTAACTTATAACCATCATTCCGTTCCTTGGCATTCGGATTTTCCGAAGGATTTACAAATTCATACTGGATATTGTCGCTGTAGGCGCGGAATTCATCGAGCATCTCCTTCGTTTCATTGGCCAGGCGCCTGAATCCAGACGGAAGGTCTCCTTCAAGATATACTTTGAATAACACCTGGTCGTCCAGCCCTTTGACCAGCTTCCTGGTGGCCGGTGAGAGTGAGTACCTGTGTTCCGAAGTAAGATCAATCCTGGTAAAAAGATAATATGAGATGATGTTGATCAATAGTATGATGATGATACCCAGCAAGAGCTGGATAACATTGGCGCGTTTAATATTTTTCTTTTTATCGGTCATCGGTACTGAAAAAGTCTTACCATTTCCGGCTCTCCAGGGAAAGCTTCGTAAGCAGAATAAAGAAACCTGTGATGCTGAGGAAATAAATCAAATCCCGTGTATCAATAACACCCCGGCTGATGGATGAGTAGTGTGCATTGATGCCGAGCGACTGAACCATCAATCCGATCTTCCCGGAGAGAATGAATGTATAGATCAACTCGAATCCCATGTAAAAGAATGCACACAGAAAGACCGCAACAATGAAGGAGACTACCTGGTTGTCACTGATTGACGAGGCAAAAATACCGATGGCTACGAATGATGAACCCAGGAAAAGCAAGCCGAGATAAGAGCCCCACATGCTGCCCATATCCAGATTGCCGGGGGGAAAGCCAAGCCTGTAAACGGAGATGAAAAAAATCAGCGTTGGTAACAGTGAGAATACGACCAGCGAAATACCAGCCAGGTATTTTGCGCCAATTACCTCCAGGTCAGTGAGTGGCTGTGTCATCAGCAATTCAAGGGTCCCGGCCTTTCGCTCATCCGCAAACGAACGCATGGTGATGGCAGGAATCAGGAAAAGGAACACAAACGGTGCAAGCATGAAAAGACCGTCAATACTGGCATAACCAAAATCAAGGATATTGAATTCCAATGGAAGCACCCATAAAAACAATCCTGTCACCAGGAGAAAAACGATGATTACAATGTACCCGATGAGCGTGTTTAAAAAGCCGTTGATCTCTTTTTTGAAAAGGGTAAACATAGGTGGAATTCCTGTTTGGGTTGCAAAATTAGCAATTTTCAATAAAATGATTGAAATTAATTGATGTTGATCAGGACTTCAGAATCTTGATATTTTCTGCATGATATTAGGTTAACATGAACTTGCGGGCTGGATTTTATTATTCAATAACCCGCTGAATATACTTTGAATAATCTGTCAGCCGGGGATCGTAATCTTCCTTTAACAGGTGTGATGAGATCATAAAGTCAGCAGTTGATCGGTTGCACGCAGTCGGAATATTGTAGACCACCGTGATCCTGAGCAGCGCCTTTACATCCACATCATGCGGTTGCGGCTGCATCGGATCCCAGAAAAAGATCAGCATGTCTACCATTCCTTCAGCAATTAACGATCCGAGCTGCTGATCGCCGCCAAGGGGACCGGATTTTAATTTAACAACCGGGTGTTCAATCTCCTCTCCTTTCTCAAGTTTCCGGGAAATCGTTTCTTCAACCAATAAACCTGTTGTCCCGGTACAAATCAGGTGATGTCCCAGTAAGGTTTTATAGTTGAATTCCACCCATTCCACCAGGTCCTTCTTCCGGTTATCATGCGCAACAAGCGCAATGTGTTTTGATTTTTTCATATTTTATCTCGGTATTGTAAAGAGTAAAGTCCACTGTCACGTGTCACGCGTTACGTATTACCATCATAAAAAAACTTATTATCAAAGTTTATCAGGTAAAGTTTCTTTGTTGCCCTTGTCACTGCTGTATAAAGCCATCGCAGAAACTCGACATTCATCATCTTTTCACTCAAATATCCCTGGTCCACAAATACCGTATCCCACTGTCCGCCCTGCGTCTTGTGACACGTCAGCGCATAAGAGAATTTCACCTGCAGTGCATTGAAATAAGGATTCGTTTTGACCTTCTCCAGCCGGTTTCGTTTTGAAGGCATATCTTCATAATCCTTCATCACTTCATGGAAAAGCCTGTTGTTATCGGCTTGTGATAAGGAGGCAGATTCAGAATTGATGGTATCCAGAAGGATCTTGACATCCAGCTCTTTTTCATCCGGGTAATCAATGAAGCGGATGGTTACATCGGCAAACCGGAACCCGTATATCTCTTCGGTCTTGCGTATTCTCATCAGTTCTATGATATCCCCGTTGGCAATAAACCCGGCGGTGGAAATTTCAGGAAGCCAGAAATAGTTATTCTTGACCACCATCATGTAATCCCCGGTGTTGATCTCTTCTTCCAGGAATAAGATCCTGCGGCGGATTTCCCTGTTAAAGATGTTTGCTCTTTTATTGGATCTGCATACCACCGCATTGTTCTCCCGGTTAGAGTCGGAATAGGCCGAATTCAGTGCATCCTCCAGGTCACTGCCCTGGAGCCTGAAAATATCAGGATATTTTTCTGTCGTAAACAGCGGCAAGGCCCATTCTTCCCTGCTGATCTGCCTGCGGATTGCCGTTGCATTAACCAGGATGCCGGATTCCTGCGCCTGCCTGACAACTTCGGTCAGTTCATAAGAATCAATGGCAAGATGATATGCCTGTTTCAGAAAATCAATTTCAAGGGCCGGGCTGTTGACAATACCCACAGGAGGAAGCTGTGCTGCATCCCCGATGAACATCAGTTTACATTTTTCACCACTGAACACATACTGGAAAAGATCATCCAGCAGGTTCCTCACCGAAAAGAGGTTTCCGTCCGACATCGCCGAATTCTGGATCATGGAAGCTTCATCGACAATAAATAAGGTCTGCTTATGCAGATTTTGCTGAAGCTTCAGGGCGATTACCCCTTCTTTCGTTGTCCTCGCAAAATAGATCTTGCGGTGAATGGTGTTTGCCTGTTTTTGTGAATAACTGGCCAGCACTTTAGCTGCACGGCCTGTCGGGGCAAGCAGGACAGATTTCTTTTGAATTGCGGAGAGTGTGCTTACAATCGCGCTTACAATGGTTGTCTTCCCGGTACCTGCATATCCTTTCAGGATGAAAAGAGAATTTGGAATATCCCAGGAATCTGAAAGAAATTGTGCGATTTTTTCAATGACAACACGCTGTCCGGAAGTAGGCTCATAAGGAAATGCCTTTAGCAGTAAGGCATTTACCGGACTACCTTGCCTGGAAAAATCATTCATACCTGAGCGACTCAATAGGATCCAGGTTGGCGGCTTTCTGGGCAGGAATGATCCCGGAAATAAGCGCCACGCCGAAGCACAGCACAACACCGGTAAAAATCCACAGCCAGGGAACAATGAATGCACTGCCGATAAGCAGGGAGATGATATTGCCGATCAGGATCCCGAGGACAATCCCGATCAGGCCACCAAGCTGACCGATCACGATCGATTCAACAAGAAACTGGTTACGTATGACCCGCTTGGTTGCCCCGATGGCTTTGCGAATGCCAATTTCACGCGTTCGTTCAGTGACAGAAACCAGCATGATATTCATGAGCCCGATGGCAGCTCCCATCAGCGTGATCAGCCCGATGATCGTGGCGGCAAAAGTCACATACTTGATGTTTTCAATCAGCATTTTGGCTATGTTATCACTCTTCGTGATTTCAAATGTATTGTCAGCACCAGCCGGATCCTGGCGGATCGTTCGGAAAAGACCGGTGGCCTCTCCTACTGCTGCATCCATCAGCTCCTGGTTCTTCACCATGACATTCAGGCTGAACGACATCTTCGGACGGGCAAAGTTGGTCCTCACGTTATTGAGTGTGGTCAGGCAACTCCGGTCGCCGCTGAATCCCGCACTTGATCCTTTTGACTTCAATACCCCGATCACCCTGTATTTTCCCGACCCGATAGAAATGATCTGTCCTATGGGATCTTCCTGGTGCTTGAAAAGATTGCTAACAAGTTCTGAACCAATGATGCACACGCTGGCGCCATAGTTCACCTCTTCAGCTGTGAAGGAACGACCTTTCTCAATTTCATCCCCCGATGTATAAAGATAGTTTTCATCTGCTCCAAGAACCCTGATGTTGGGATTGGTTTTTTCAGAGCCAAATTTCAGTGTGGCTGTACCTGAACCATAAACGAAAATCGAGGTATACCCCGGAAACGAAAAATTTTCTTTGAATTGGGTTGCCTGCTTGATCAGGATGGGTTCATACAATCGTTGCTTGTTGCTCTGATCCCCGATGTGGACCTGCATGGTACGGTTCCGGATGGTAAAGGTATTGGCCCCCATCATCGAAAAATTCTTGGTCAGGTAATATTTGATTGAATCCGTAGCCGTAAGAATGCCTACCAGCGCCATGATACCGAATGAAATGATCAGGATGGTAAGGATCGTACGGAGCAAGTGGGTCCGGATGGCGTGAAGTGAGATCCGGATATTTTCAAAAAATAATGTTTGTTTCATCGGAGTACGGAATTATCCGTTTTTCTTTCCAAAGGCAAGATCGCCGGCATCACCAAGGCCTGGAACAATATAGGATTGAGCCGTAAGTTCATCGTCAATAGTCCCTAGCCAGACGGTCATATTCCTGGAAGGAACATTTTTCTTTAAAAAAGATAACCCTTCCTGGCTGGCAAGGATTGAAGCAAAATGTATATGCTTCGGTTTTCCATAAGCCAGGAGTTCTTTATAACTCAGCACCATGGATGCACCCGTTGCAAGCATTGGATCACACAGGATCACCGTTCTGCCCTGCAGATCCGGGGAAGAAGTATATTCGATCTGCATCGTGAATGAATGGTCTTTGTTGTATTTCCTGTATGCCGAAACGAATGCATTGTCGGACTTGTCAAAGAAGTTAAGAAATCCCTGGTGAAAAGGTAAACCTGCACGAAGGATTGTTGCAAGTACAGGTGAATCAACCAGCACCGGGACATTTGCAATCCCCAGGGTGGTCGATACCTCCCTGGTTTCATAGGCCAGCGACTTGCTGATCTCATAAGCAAAAATCGAACCCAGGCGTACAAGGTTCTGACGGAAGACAGCAGGGTCTTTCTGAATCTCTGCATCCCTGATTTCAGCAATAAATTGATTCAAAACAGAATTGGTCTGTCCCAGGATATTAACCATGTTTCCTTTAGGATTTAGATTTTCACAAATGTATGCAAAAATTCGCTTTACCTGATTTTCTTCACAAAATTAACAGTGTTTTCAAGGATTCGCGGCATTCTGCTGAGGGTGACCTGGGGATACGTCAGCTCTTGTGCACCAAACCCTTTATAAAAACGGGCCACGTTCTCATCAACAGATCCTTCAAAATCAAAGATCATTGATTTTCCGGCATTTTCCCTGATGACACTGTCCACCAGCAGGAACATCGCCCCGTTTTCCCTGGCCGCCGCATTTGATGCAGCAAAATGAAAAATGATCCGGTCCTGGTCATGAAGTAAAAAAGCGCCGGCACAAAGCGTATCATCTGCACTATAAACCCCGATAATCCGGCTGAACGTATTCTTCAGGCAATGATCCATAAGCTGTCTCAGTGTTTCATAATTCCTGTACTTCAGCTTTCCTTCCTTCCTTCCGAAATTCTCACTGAAAAGCTTGATCAGTTCATCCGGTTCAACTTTTCTTTTAACAGGCAAATTCTGTTCAATGGCTTTCCTCAGGTTTCTCCGTGTATTCTGATTGTATCCCCAGGCCAGCTTGGGATAAGGATGAATCAGGTCAAGTTCATAATTCAGCCGCATAATAACTGAATAACGCTCCACATCCACCTTGTTCAATGTGTTCAGGTTGATCTGGATGAATAAAAAGTTCCTGGGAATTGCCTCAAGGAACCTATCCACGAGTGCCTCCGTCAGGTGACGGTCAGAAAAAACACCCAATTGCTGCGTAAAAAATGGCTGAAAGAGATAACTGATCCCGAACTTCCGGTTATGGGTCAGGGGAAAAACCACATCATAATCATCCTCAACCAAGGCATCCCATGCCGGTGAAACAATATCAAGATACCAGGAGTTGGCAAAGACATTGCGGTTGACAGCCCGGTGAATGCATTGATCCCATTTGGCGAAGTCAATATTCTTATGTTCCAGGTAATGGATCATTTTCTTGTGGACTTGTCTGTAGCATAGGCAAGAACATCCTCGTACACTTTTCTCCAGTTTTTCCAGCGCCCGGTTTCGGAAAAGCTCTCATTGTGCCATAAGCTTACAAACTCCCCATCAACAGCCCTCACCGCATCAATCATAGCCTTTGAAAGCTCAGTTCCGTTGCTGGCATCCAGCCGGTAATAATCACGCAGCGTCACATCCATGAGTGTTATCGGATGGATCGTCAAACCAGTTTCAGTCTCGTTGGTGAGGTTGTAAAATTTAAAAGGATCCGCAATACTGGCCTTGAATCCCGGTTCTGAAGCATATCCCATCGAATAGTCGTGCTTGATACCCACATTGATGAGGTTCTGGTATGTCTTTGGAAAAGAAACTTTGAGAAAATGCTGTCTGCTGATGGCGATCTTATATCCCAGAACTTCTGACAAACCGGTCACCTCATTTTCCAGTTTTGTAAAACGCTTGTTTGAACCGAGTGATGGATGTATTCCGACAGCACCACGGTGCGCTAGACTCTTCAATAAGTGGCGGAACACACGGTTCTTGAGACTCACATTATTATCGTGACGACTGTGCTGCGCGAAAAGAACAAAAAACAGGGCTTTTACATGCCGCTCCTTATGAACATGGTGTATATATTCATAGGTGTCATACGGATCTTTCGCAAGCCCCATCAAAACCTTCAGTTTTTGAATTAGCTGCTTCCATCTCCTCTTTAATATCGTATGACCAATCCCCCCCACCGTCCGGAAAAAATTGCGGTGCTTGTAAGCATAGGCATGGTCTATATCGATGGTAGGAACAAACCTGAACTTCCGTTCAATGAAAGCCATTTCCGGATACCTTTTCTGAAGCTCTTTTCCGAACATTTCTGTCCATACATTGATGACCGGTATCCGAAGAAATCCACCTTTTGCAGCAACACTCTCAATTACCGGGAATCTTCCATATTCATCCTGCTTGAATGGCAGGTATTCTTCATACCTCGTTACAAGGTAGAATGCAGCTGCAAAAAAATCAAATGAAAAAACCGACCGGCTGTCCGTCGTGCCAAAGAATGCAGGATGTCCCTGGAAGGTAACAAAATCTATAGGCTGCTCAGTGATCCCCTTTTCAGCGAGAAGTCCGTTGCATTGAACAAAGACTTCATTCCCTAATGGTTCGGGAGCATAGGAGAATTTTGGCCCTTGATATGACAAAAACTCCTCCTTTTGTTCAGTAATGTCAATCTCCAGTCCAAGGAGTTCATGACATATCAGGCCAAAAATATACTGGGTCCTGGTAGAAAGCTTATGGACATAGATAAGCAATTTCATCTGTGCGGTTTTTGGAAGAAGCCAAATTACAAAAAAAAGAGACCTCTCCGCAAGCCCCGATTGAATAGTAAAAAAAGTTGTATTTTTGGATGCCTAATGAAGATTAACTTTTCTTAATGGAAAACTTTGTTGTTTCTGCGCGGAAATACCGGCCACAGACATTTGACACGGTTGTGGGGCAAAGCTCTATAACCCAGACATTGAAAAATGCGATCCGTTCAAATCAGGTGGCACAGGCTTTTCTTTTCTGCGGGCCACGGGGCGTTGGAAAGACTACCTGTGCGCGCATTCTGGCTAAAACCATCAACTGCGAAAACCTTTCTCCAAATATTGAAGCCTGCGATAAATGTTCATCCTGTGTCTCATTTAATGAGAATGCTTCGTTCAACATTTATGAACTGGATGGCGCTTCCAACAATTCGGTCGACGAGATCCGCAACCTGGTCGACAAGATCAGGATCCCGCCGCAGATGGGTGAATACAAAGTGTATATCATCGACGAAGTCCACATGCTTTCAGCAGCGGCATTCAACGCATTCCTGAAAACACTGGAAGAACCGCCCCCCTACGCTAAATTCATCCTGGCCACAACCGAAAAGCACAAGATCATTCCCACGATCCTCTCCCGCTGCCAGATCTTCGACTTCAAAAGGATTACCGTAGACGACATCGTAAAACATCTTCAGTTTGTCGCCGGTAACGAAAATATAACAGCCGACGAAAGCGCCCTTCATATCATCGCCCAGAAAGCTGATGGTGCAATGCGTGACGCACTCTCCATTTTCGACCAGCTTGTCAGCTTTGCCGGGGATAATATAACGTATGAAACCGTTCTCGAAAATCTCAATGTCCTGGATTACGAATATTTCTTTCAGATCACCGATCAGATTTTCCAGGGAGATCTTTCATCCACATTATTAACCATCAATGATATCCTGGATAAGGGATTTGATGGACAGCATTTTCTTATTGGATTTGGAGAACATCTCAGGAACCTGCTGGTGAGCAAGGATCCTATTACCATAAAACTGCTTGAAGCCGCGCCATCCATCAGGGACAGGTATTTAATGCAAGCAGCCCTGTGTCCTGCGGAATTTCTCCTGAAAGCGCTTGATGTCAATAATCGCTGCGATCTGAATTATAAGGTGAGCAATAATAAAAGACTGCATGTTGAGCTCGCATTAATGCAGATGTGCACATTATCAGGACAGGCAATTAATGAAGTGGCTGCACCGCACCCGGTGAAAACTGCAGCTCCAAAACCGCCTGTTTCGTCTAAAACCGAAGCAGTTCAGCCAGGATCAGACACGCCTAAGGCTTCTGCACCGGCAGCATCAAACAAGGAACCCCGGAAATTCACCGGAACAATTTCCATCAAAGAATCCAAAGAGACCCAGGCAAAAGATGCACTTCCAGCTTCTGAGTTGTCGGAAGAAGAAATTTCATCGCGTCCTGCTGATGTGTTTACCATTGTCCAGCTCGAAAAAGCCTGGGATGAGTTTGGTTCATCACTGGAGAAGAACTCTCCGCCCCTTTTCACGGCATTAAAGAAACACCGTCCAATCCTCCGCGAAAATTTTCTGGTCGAATTCTGTGTCGATAATAAAGTTCTTGAAGATAAAGTTGCCGAAGTCAGGAATGATCTCCTTCTGTTTCTCATGACCCACCTGAACAACTACAAAATAACACTTCAGACAATCGTCCCGGAACATCCTGTGGGCACTAAACCCTATACAACCCGTGAGAAGTTCACCCGGATGGCTGAGAAAAATCCTACCCTGCTTGATTTGCGCGAACAGCTGGATCTTGAAATAGACTGAAACAGCTGATGACTTTTTTCTTGTCACGTCTTACGCGTTAAGCGTCACGTAATCATTAATTAATGAACCAAACCAATTCCAATGACCCTGGAATCAGAAAGAGAAGTTTATTGTATTGGTGAAACAGTCCTGGATATCCTTTTTTCGGATGACAAACCAGTTGCTGCAAAACCGGGAGGATCACTGATGAATGCAGCTGTTTCTCTCGCACGGGCTGGCATCAGGGTTCAGCTAATCAGCGAACTTTTCCGCGATGACCCAGGCAGGATGATCCTTCAGTTCCTTGCCGAAAATGGTGTTTCTACGGATTATGCCATGCAATACAATGAAGGAAACACACCCATTGCGCTTGCCTTTTTGGATAAAGCAGCACAAGCCAATTATACATTCTATAAGTTCTTTCCTGAAGAAAGGATGAACCGGGAATTGCCTTTGCCCGGTCCTGATGCTATTGTTCTGTTCGGATCTTTTTATGCCATAAGCCCGGAAATCAGGAATACTCTCAGCAAATTCCTGGAGAATGCCAGGATTAATAATTCCATTCTTATTTATGATCCGAACTTTCGGAAATCACACCTGAAAAATTTGCCTGGACTAATGCCGCTGATTTTGGAGAACATTTCATCTTCAGATATCATCCGTGGATCAGACGAAGATTTTCTTCATATTTTTGCATCGAAGAATCCTGACAATGTTTTCCGGCAGGTGCAGGCTTGCGGTTGCAATAATCTCATATATACCAGGGGTGGGAAGGATGTGATAATCTTTGCAGACGATCAGCAATTCATTGTTCCTGTTCCCCCGATTGAACCAGTCAGTACAATAGGTGCAGGCGATTCATTCAATGCCGGATTGATCTATGGCCTGATCGACCGGGATATCACAAAAAAGGGAAAATTGCAGATGGATGAGATCAGTTGGAGGTCGTTGTTAAAATATGGCATCAGTTTTTCCCAGGACGTTTGCCTGGGTTTTGATAATTATATAACCGGGAATTTTGCCCAATCATTGAAATGATACGTTCAACTTTAGCAAAAGGTATATTAAGACTATTCGGATGGAGAACAACCAGTCTCCTGCCCGAAGGCGTTAACAAAGCCGTGTTGATAGTTGCCCCCCATACCAGCTACTGGGACTTCATCATCGGACGTCTGACGTTCGGTGCCTCCAGGATCAAGGTCAGGGTGCTTATTAAGGAAGAATCTTTCTTCTTTCCTGTGGGTGGCCTGTTAAAGATTCTTGGTGGCGTTCCGGTTGCAAGAGGTAAAAAAAACAACATGGTCGACAAGGCTGTCGAATACCTGACTGAACATGAGAACCTGGTTGTTGTCATAACTCCGGAAGGATCAAGGCGTCTTGTAAAGCAATGGAAAAAGGGATTTTATATCATTGCAGAGAAGGCAAAAGTTCCGATTGCATTGGGGTATATCGACTACAAGAGAAAGATAGGCGGAGTAGGCCCCCTGATCTATCCTTCCGGTGATTATGAAAAAGACCTGGCTGAAATTCAGGAGTTTTATAAAGGTATGACCGCCTGTCATCCCGAATGTTTTAATCTTACTCAGCCCGCTGCTGATTGAAAATTAAAAGCTTGTATTATGAAACCTTCCGGACAGCAGATCACCGATTTTCTTGAATAGAAAAAATTGCCATATTCATACTGAGCCTGTGGTTGGTTTCCACAAATCCCACTGGACAGTAAAATAAATTAGTGGTATGCTGCCAGGATAATCCACCCCGTCTATTGTTGAGATAAATCCACCCATTCTGCCAGATTTTTTTTCAGAACGGGAAAAATCCCTTGAACATTTAAAAAAAGTTCTATCTTTGCACCCTCTTAAACGGGAGTTTAGCTCAGTTGGTTCAGAGCATCTGCCTTACAAGCAGAGGGTCACTGGTTCGAATCCAGTAACTCCCACAGCAAAATCAAGGGTTTCAGAAAATAAAATCTGAAACCCTTTTTTAATGTAACCCTAAATGTAACCTCAGAATTAGTCTTTCTTGACGTTTGTTTTTAGCATAAATTAATTTCTAACAAACCAATGTTTCAATATTCCCATTTTGATCAATGCATTGATTTATTGACAACTCCCATTGAAAATCTTTCCCCGATGCACCCCGGACAATCTCCCCTTTTGGGATCCTCTGAGAGGATTACGGATTTTTTTGTTGCGCCTTTCACGCTTGAGGTTGAAAATGAATTACTTACCAAAAACACCCCGGAACAAAAAGCGGATCTGATTAGGCACTATGTATCCAGGTTGATGAAGTCTAAAAACCACAAGCCGGTCAAAGATATTCATCTGGATGTAGAAGCGAAGATGCCTGCAACGGATAATGAAGAAATTGCTCCGGAAATTACCAGGATGAAAGACATGTTGATCATGGATATTCCGAATAATCTAGATTATGAGTTAAGATTTCAGCGTGGCTGCAACATTTTGTATCATCTACTTTTTGATGAATTGCAAAAATGCTGCTCTATCTATGATATCCCCTTTACAGATATTTGCATTAAGCTTGGTTTCCCTCTGGATTCCATTAATGTTCAAGCTCCCTCCCAGGATAAGAAAAATTTATCCGGACAAATAATTGATATTCCAAAAGGGGCTTGTGAAAAATTGCAACTGGCATTACTTGAAAATGGGTTTTTAAGTTTATCAAAAGTCAGGGAACTTAATGAACGATCCAGAGAGGAACTTGTAAAACTTATCTGTTCAAATGAAGTGCCTTATAAAATTGCCATGTTTGATTTCCTTGGCTTCATAGATTATTTTCTAAATGAGTATGCTGCAACAAGAACAGAAATGTATGAAAAATTTGCAGGTATTTTTTGTGCAGGAATCAGACCAGTCTCAGTAAGAACAGTTCAGGGGAATATTATTGATCTTCTAAAAAACCCTGCGAATCGTGACCCCAGATATACTGCATCTCTTCACAAAGAAGAAGTAAAAAAACACTACGAAACTTTGAAATAAGGAGTACTCATGTACTAATGCCGCGAAATGCCGCGCATATTCTTGCAGGATAATTCTAAAACTTATCCTATATGCAAGTTACATTTGAACAACTCCCCCAAGCCGTTAGCCAGTTACAAGACAAACTGGATAACATTGAACGGCTGCTTCTTTCAAGAAGCGAAGTCCCCCAACCTGATGCCGACAAACTCTTTACTATTAAGGAGACTGCCGAATTTCTGCATCTCACAGTTCCAACCATTTATGGGTTGGTTCAGCGAGCTGAAATCCCTGTTTGCAAACGCGGGAAGCGTTTGTATTTCTCAAAACATGAAGTTACAGACTGGATAATGACCGGCCGGAAAAAAACGGTTTCAGAAATCGATGAAAAGGTCGATACTTATCTTGGTAGATCTACAAGGAGGACAAGCCAATGTATATAGTCGAAAGCCTTAAAGCAGTTCTTCGTCATTCTGACAAGATCAGTGAGTGTATAGAATTGGCCATTAATATCCAAAGTGTTCCAAACACAAAAAAATCTTCAGAGGATTTGGCTGAAGTCCTCTCGATAATTCAGAAAATGGTCGAGCACCTCAGCAAACAGATAGAAAAAGGAATTGCAATGGAAGAAGAATTAAATAAAATTGCAACTGTTGCAAAGGACCTAAAAGGGGCAAATATTTATGTTGCTCCCTGGGGGACCATTATTGATAGTCCTTCAATTCCAACACCCAGAATTTAGTAAATATTCTAAAGGTATGGATTCTGACCGGTCGGAGAAAGACAGTTTCAAAGATCAAGGCTGAAACAAACAAATATCCAATAAAAAGATGCATAAGGCAAGATTGATCCGTTAGGTCAACTTTATAACATGATAAAAGCCCGCAGGAACGGGCTTTTATCTTATTCAGTGAAACAATAAAAATACAAACAGTCTTAACTTTTCTCAAATACAAATATATGAATAATGATCGAAAATTACTGCTTCAAAAACTTCAACCTCTTTCTGATCACAACCTGGATCATCCGGATAAAGTCAAGGTAGGAATCTATATCCTCAACTCCTTTAAAGTAAATGGGAGTGTAACTGATTCTCCGGAACTAAAGAACTTATTCCTGTCCATTCTTGCAAAGTCATATCCGGATCAGGATACATTGCTTAAATCCTATGACCAGTTAAAACCACTGGATTATAAAGTCAGCGACTGGGATATCAACAAAGTTCTTAAAAAGTACCTGCCATCGGAGAAAACTACGGAGCCAAAAATCGAAAAGCTTCCCCCACCAACTAATGACGGGGAATTACCCGCAGACTTGAAAACAATCCTTGTACGTGAAGGAGAAAAGTATATCCGGGTTACTACAGATTATTACCGCCTGAGCAACATTCTGAATGCCCGCAAACAAAGCACTCCTGTGCAGCAACTCTGGAAAAAAGGTGTAATCATGGGGGACTACGGAAAGGAGATATTCAGGTTTATTAAAAAATACGTTGCATTTGTTAACATTCCTGACAATTCCGAATCCTACCTGAAGGAACACCTTCACAACGGGGATGCTTATTTTAATTTGTATGAGCAAATGAAATTTATCCCGGCGCCGGGTGATGTGACTATAACCCTGAAATTCCTTTCCCGCATGTTCCAGGACAAACTGGAGATCATTCTGGACTACCTGAAGATCCTTTATGAAAACCCAACCCAGAATCTCCCGGTTACTTGCCTGGTCTCGAAAATTCAGGAGACCGGCAAATCCACTTATATGAGTTGGCTTTGTTCTATTTTTGGTCGGAATGCAATTATCCTGGGTAATGAGGAATTCAGCACCAACTTCAATTCTCTTTATGCAAGCAAGCTGATTGTTTGCATTGATGAGTCTTTTATTGATAAGACCATCATCAAAGAAAAAATAAAGCGGCTCACCACTACTGATTCCATCAACATGGAAGCCAAAGGAAGGGATAGTATCCGGATGGACTTCTTCGGGAAGCTTGTTTTGTCAAGCAATACCGAAGATAATTTCATCAAAATGGATGACGATGACAACCGGTTTTTTGTGGTGAAGGTACCGGAACTTACTCGGATGGATTTCATTCCTGACCTTATGGATCGTCTTGAAGAAGAGATACCGGCATTCCTTTCCTTGTTAAAAAACCGCCAGATGGTTTATCCAAAGAAAAGTCGGTTATGGTTCGATCCAAAGGTTTATGAGACAGAAGCGTTATCCAATATCAGGATAAACACCCGGAGTGTAATTCAAAAGGAACTTCTCAGGTGGTGCGGCGAGATCTTTGCTTTTGATGAAACAGGGGATCATATCAATGTAACGCCTGGCCGGCTGGCTAAGGAACTTGAAAGGTCGTTGAAGCAGGTACAAGGATTGGCGAGTCTGATAGGTCATATCCTTAAAGAGGAATGGAAGCTTCCCCAGGCAAAAAATAACAAGTTCTATTTCCTTACCGTAGTCGACAATTTTGACGAATCGGAACGAATGATGGTCTCTAAGATTTCTAAAACAAAAGTCACCGGGACTTATTATACTATCACCCGTGAATTCATCGATTCAAAAAATTAGTTTCAGCAAAAACCCTTTACCTTTTTACAAATACGCTAAAACATTGATGTATCTAGGTAAATCAGAGGTAAATTTAGAGTAAAAGTTAGGTAAATTTACTAATTTACCGGCCTTTTACAACACATGTAATTAAATATCAGGACATTAATATAATAGTAAATCCAAAACCCCTAAAATTATTTTTTTATGAAAAAATTCGATTACTCAGAATCAAACACTTACGACCTTATAAGAAAATATTATCTTGAAGAAGATTTTACATTGAGTCCAAAAACGGAAGAGATCCGAAAACGATGGATGTCGGCGCATACATTGTTCCTGGACTCTGACTTAAAAGAAGGCGGGGTAATCAAGGCATTGATGAAGTTATACGATATCTCAGAACGCCAGGCTTTCCGAGATATTCGGGATTCAACAAGATTATTCGGTCATGTATTGAAAATTGAAAAGTCTGCCTGGAGGCATATGATCACACAATGGTCCATTGAAATGCTAAGAGAAGCAAAGATAAAAAATGATTTCAGGGCATCGGATGCGGCACTGGGCCGGATCATTTCTGTAAACAATCTGGATAAAGAGGATTCCATGATACCGGATATGTCATTGATCCAGCCGCCTACCCAGCTTCTGACCATTGACTTTGATTTCTTCAAGTCTCCTTATTTCAAACTTATTGATAAGAAAGCTCAGCGAAAGATCACCATGTTATATAACAAGCTTTACAGCATGGCCGACGAGTTCATGGTCGCTGATTATATGGACAAACTTTTAACCAGGGACGATACTCCTGAGGGTTTTGATCTGGAGGAGACTGAAGAAAACTGAAGGGGAGCAAACCCTTTCAAACCTAATCCGTAAGTTTTATATCGTTACTAGGGGAGCCGTAATGCGGTCTTCCCTATTTTTTTTTATTCAAATATCTACTATCAATTCATATATCCCTAAGAATAAATATTAGTGCAATTGCAATTTTCGATAGGGCGGGGCGTGCTCTCTGGAGAGTGTTTGTCAATAAAATTATGATGTGACTATCTTATTTTATTGACATACAACAAATTATCAAAATATTTTTGTCAGTGCCTTTTTTAAGTTACAGGATATTCCCAAAATCGTCTTCTTTTCTTTGTGCTGATGGCAAGAAACGAAGCTAAAGAAACCATCTGCCTGGTGTAGCAAATCCCCATCCTTTATACCCCTATTCCTATGCTAAAATATTCATTATCAATTCATATATCCCTAAGAAAATGTATCTGCAATTGCACTTCCCGATAGGGCGTGGCGGGCACTCCGTGAGGTACAAGTAAAATTTCGGGGGTAATCAAACGGTTAAATCGTTAAAAATGAATAACTAACGAAATTTTACACGCAAATTAAAAATCGGACTTCTTTTCTTTGTCCGGGGATGGCAAAGAAATGAAGCAAAAGAAACCATTTTCCAAACCTATTAGCTAATTCCAAAAACCTTGTTGATGTAGTGTTTTGCAAATTCAAATGAATATATAATGGCCAGAAATTGCACTTCTATTTACGGTAGATCGGTATACTTTTTTCTTTACTTACTCTGGTCAAAGCAAAAATGTATCAAAAAAGAAACCCTGTCTGGCCAGCGCACGGTTTAGCTCGAAATTTTGCTACAAAGTTACCTTACGAATAATTCGCTTAAAAAGTACCTGAGTATGTGGTACAGCTTAAAACTGTAAAGGGCGACCTCCTTTTGGAATTGTCGCTTTCAGTGTTTTCAGATTGAAGGTCAATCAGACCGACACCCTTGACATAATTTATTATTCCCGGTTATTGCCTTTGGCGTAAAAAATTTCATTTCTAACCTTAAAACAAACGCCTTATGAAAACTTTAGCCGCTATCACAAAAGAACAGTCACTCGTTGATTTCCTCATTGCAGAATTAGATGAAATCTACTATCCTGGGTATTCAGAAGAAATTATAGCCTCTGATCCTGAAAAGTTCAATTGGGAATTAGACGAACTGGAAGGTCAATTCTCTTAAAGATAAAATTCAAATCTTAAAGCAGGTAGTTTCGGTAGATCGAAACTGCCTGTTTTTTTTATGGTCGCAATGGCTCAACTAGGAGATCCACAGTATAAATCCGGGATTTTCTGATACTGCCAAAAGGATCAGATTAGGTTAGATGAATCACTTCATGAAATTGTAACCCCGGCGGTTCCTGACAATTTCTATTTCCGCATCCATTCATCCGGCTTTTTTCTTTCACTTGCCGGCAAAGTTATGTGCAGTATAAAGAGAATGCCTGGTTTGTCAAGAGTAGAACTATTAAAATGTGAAATCAATCTGGCTCAATTTTAAGCATATTATGGATCATGAGAGCAGAATTATGAGCCACAATACAAGCAGGAATGAGTTTAAGTAATTTACGGCTCAAATAAAATGAAAATATGGCTCAATTTTGATTGTTTTTGAGCTACATTGTGTATCTTTGTGAGCTATAAACAAACCAGTATGACAAAACCGGGTTCTCAATTAGGGGATGCCATCGTAGATTACATTAAGAATCACCCACATTGTTCATCGAAACAAATTCATGAGAATATCGGGCAGGAATGGAGTTATGCTACCGTCAAACGATCCATCCAGGCCTTGCTATCTGACAGACTGATTGTCGTAATTGGTAAAGGCAAGGGAACAAAGTACGAGCTCAGCCTGGCCTATGAGCTCATGATCCCAATCGATCCGGAAAAGTACTTTCAAAAGGAAATCGATGAACGTGAGATCAAGACAGACTTCAATTATAGTCTGATCTCTGAACAACTGAAGGGAATCTCACTTTTCACTGAACAAGAACATGCTTTCCTGGATCAACTTCAAAGCACGTTTAAAAAAAATACGACCGCTTTAACACCGGAAGAATTTAAAAAGGAATTTGAGCGCCTGGCCATCGATTTGAGCTGGAAATCCTCACAAATAGAAGGAAACACTTATTCTTTGCTGGAAACAGAGCGCTTGTTAAAGGACCAGGAAACTGCTTTAGGAAAAACAAAGGATGAGGCCACCATGCTTCTGAATCATAAAGCTGCATTGGATTTTATCCTGGAACACCCCAATTATATTCAACCTTTGTCAATTTCCGGTATTGAAGATATTCACAGCCTTCTGATCAAAGACTTGAATGTAGCCCGAAATATCCGTCAACGAAGAGTAGGTATAACCGGAACCAATTATCGCCCACTGGACAATGAATTTCAAATCAGAGAATCACTTCAAAACATGTGCTCGTTAATTAACAAGCGCAACGATATATTTGAAAAGGCCTTGATGGTGCTGGTGTTAATTTCATACATCCAGCCCTTTGAAGATGGCAATAAAAGAACGGCGCGTATTATCAGCAATGCGATGCTGATGAATTATCAATATTGCCCAATATCATTCCGGACCGTTGACCCGATCGACTATAAAAAAGCGATGCTGATGTTTTATGAGCAGAATAATATCAGTGTATTCAAAAAGATATTTATCGAACAATTTGACTTTGCAGTCAGAACCTACTTTTAGGTTGATAAATAGTCTTGCTCCGCCTATTTGCATCTTCTAAATATCGAAACTACCTGTTTTTTTATTCTCGCATTGGCTAAAATTGTGATCCGCAGAATAAATCCGGGATATTCTGATACTGCCAACTGGATCAGATCTGTTAAGATGAACCACTTCATGAAAGTATAACCCCGGGGGTTTTCGGACAATTCCTAATTCCGTATCCATTCATCCGGCTTTTTTCTTTCACTTCCCGCCAAAGAATAAAACTTCGCAAAAAAGAAGTCTGAAGTGCAATTGCATCTTCCGAGCGACTTTTTAGAAAAGTTGCAAATCCCCACCCACCGTAGCAAATCGAAATTTTCAAAGTTATGCTCGTGAAAATGTTGTTGCGCTAAACACGACCTCTTGACAGAACTGTCGCCTTTCAGGTTCATTCACCCCGAGGACTCGGGATGACCTGAATGTTTGCTTAAAATTTTCTACTCAGCATGTTCATTACCGGCAAATTTCATTCACTAACCGCGGCCTCCAAGCTGCTTAAAACTCTTGACTTATGAAAAAGCTGAACATGAAAATGGAACTTGCCCAGGAAAACGGCAATGCTTACGTAAACAGAATCCCTATGCGCCTTTGGGCAGAAGATGACCTGCCAAGTCAGAAACTCCTTTTAAAAGGTAACAGCAGCTTGTCTGACGCAGAACTTCTAAGCATCATTATCGGTTCCGGTGTTTCCGGGGAGAATTCCCTTGACATTGCCAAGAAAATGCTCTCAACTTGTGGAAATAGTCTTTGCGAATTCTGGAAGTTCGGTGTCTCCGACTTGCAGAAGATCAAGGGCATCGGCGAAAAGAGAGCCGTGAAGATCTCTGCAATGTTTGCTTTGGCCCGAAGACGTAATGAATCTGAAGTAATCCTCAAAGACAAGATTACAAAGAGCCAGGATGCTTTTGAGATCTTCAAATCCCTGGTTGGCGATCTTCCTCATGAAGAATTCTGGATCCTGCTGCTGAACAAAGCCAATAGAGTCTTAAAGAAAGTCAGGATCTCTGAAGGTGGTATTTCCGGTACTGTCGTGGATCCAAAGAAGATTTTCCAGATTTGCCTGGCCCAACATGCAAGCTCAATAATTCTCGGGCATAATCATCCGTCAGGCAATATCCAGCCCAGTGAGGCCGACAATAAAATCACCAAGAAGATCAAGGATTGCGGAATAATGCTGGATGTTGCAGTGTTGGATCACATCATCATCGGGGATGACCGGTATCATTCATTCGCTGATAATGGTGCTCTTTAGCTTTAATGCCCCGGAAAACCGGGGCATTCTTATTATTTTTTCGTATATCCTAGTGAACAAGAGTTATAGAGAATAAATCCTGAAGAAAAATTGAATTGCTAAAAATACTATCTTTGAAAAGATATATACAATGTTTCAGGTATTTTTACTTATGGAAATCAAATAGGAACTTTCTCTTAAGAAAATCAAAATTTATCAGTATTGCGGATACCCAACTTTTAGCCACCATTCACAATGAACCTTAATTTTTCATGATATGAACGAAGAAAAGATTCTTGGTATCAAAGTGAATCTAAATGAATTTACATATTTATTTTTTTATCCAGCAATATTTGGATCAATGCTTTATGATCTTCTTCCACAAAAACCAACATTGCCTGCTGACATATACCATGCATATCTTTTTAAAGTGACTCTTGTGATCTTTTACTTTGTTGATTATTTGCACCTTAACTTCAAATTAAACAAAGATATCAAATTGGAAGACAGGTCTTTTATCTATATTTTTCTAGATTTAGTTGTCTCTGTACTATTATTCGTGTCAATTAAATTTATTGATAAAAATATGATAGTGGCAACCTATTGCATCTTATTTATTCCTATTTGTTTCCTAATCTATAATTCTCAAATTGGTAAGGGTGTCTATTTTTATTCTTTACTTTCACTAATTTCGGTAGGTTTAATTTACTTTTTTATTTATAAGTATTTCAATGATGTTACCTTCGAGAAAGAAATGAAAATAAAACATTTGCTTCTTATTCTCGTAACTCAGACGATCCTATATTCTTGTTATTCTTTGTTTGTTGGTTTATGTAAGGAAAAGGATCAAAAAATAAGAATTTATTTTCGTAAAAAAGAAAATACAATAAAACGGTGGCTAACGAGCTTGCAACTGCAACAAAATCAACATTAATAATTCTTAGCAAAGGCTCACCGTTGCTGCGGTTGCAAGGCGGAGAATTAGCGGTAAGCACAAAATGACATGACACCTGCGAAAAAAAAGAAACCAATTATTCATCATCCAACTTTTCAGTGGATTATAGGAATTGCATTGACAATTATATTGTTTTTGATTCCTGAAGTAAGACAATTATTCTACAAACCAAAAGATTCATCAAATTTACGCGATACAATAATCGTGAAAGATACCTCAAACTCCATAACAAAATTATATCAAAAAAAAGCGCCTTCTATCCTTAAAAGTTCCAGGACATATTGTTTAGAATATATTACACTTCACTTAAGTGATTCATTAAACAAGAATAATCTGGGAAATGTTGAAATATCCAGCTGTGGAGGACGAAATTTCATAACTGGATATACTGAAAATGAGGGGAAAAAAACAATTACACAAAAAATGGGTAAACTTTGGACAAATTGGTTATGAAGATTATACGAAACATAAAGATAAAAATAGAAGGAAAAATTATTTAACGAGAGCGAGTAGGATCAAGGGTCATTGGAAATCGAACAAATACTCGGCAAACAATTTGAGTATGCACATATTGTGGTAATTAGATATCCAAGCTGACAGTGTTACTCGCGGACTTCTTACGTCTGCCTCCGCGTTTTGGCATATTCCCATCTAATTCTTTTAGATCCGCGATGCTAATCGTGCTGCTGTCATTTGTTTGTTGGTTTTGGTTTTGGTTTTGGGTTTGGTCTTGGATATTAATTGTCTTGGTTTTCAGGCCAGACAATATATCCGTTATATCGCTGGGCCCCTTCATTTCGGTGCGAGTTTGTCTCATTGACTTTTCGCTCAAATTGATACCATCCTCGGTGAAATTGCTGCGCCCCATATTCATCGAGTTGTTGTTACCTGGCCTCGAAGAAGGAGGAGCATTCCTTTGCGTCGCCATCGGTGCGGGAGGTCCAGAACCATCGGGGGTCATCATGTTATTCATAAATCCAGAGAATCCGGGGCTGGTTTGAGCCATCGAGTTAACGGCTGCGCTCTGGAAGGAACGCATGAGGTCTGGGTTTTGACGCAAAATGTCGTCCATGCCCGGCATCGCGCTCTTGAACATCGTGTTTGTCATGTGAACCATCATCGCACTCCCCCCCAATTGAAACATCAGTTTGAGTTCCGGCGCCATGGATGCCCTCGATTTGTATTTCTCGTGCAATTCACCAAAAACATCATCGTAATCTGATATATTTTCATTTATTTGTTCCCCCCAACCATCCAATTTGATGTCAAATGGATCAAATCGCCCGTTCAAAAACTCGATCCCATTAATTGCGGCCATTAGCATGTTCCCTTGAAATTTAACCGAATTTTGTTTTGATTTCTCATCCATTATGGTTTCGTATTCTCCTTGCATTTCGGCGAGAGGCGAATCCATTGAATACTTTTTCGATAGATCTACACCCTTTTTTTCTAAAGCTTCAAGTCTACGTAGGACTTTGAATTTTTCTCTCAACAGTTCCTCTTTCGACATGCCAGATTGTTGAGATGACACGTTCGCGTCCGGATTCATCGGGATGTTATTGAATTTACCAAACCCGTCCCATGTTTTTGTTTCGGGTGGGTAATCGGCGGTAGACTGACCAACAGTAGGTTGATCGTTGAACTTGACGGAATGTTTGTCATCAAACGACACGTTTCCTCCAAACATTTCAGACTTTGATTTATAACCATTGTCTGGAATATCGTCGACAAGCCCATTCAGTTCATTCTCGAGGTTATTGAGATCTTCTAAATCAAATTCACTGGTAGTTTTGGAAGTTTCCTTCACTTTGTCATTCATCAATAATTCCATTCCAATTCCAAGATTGCTAAATTTGGACGGTTTTGGTTTATCCCAACCTCCGCCAAAATCATCGTTTAGATCAAGTTCGGATATTTCAATCGTATCGGGCATATTATTAATGAACTATATCATATAATTTTAAGTATTACGAACGATATATATTATTTTACAGTAAATATCGTTCATCTATCTCACAAAATCCAAACATAGTCGTTGGGAATCAACAAAATATCCAACGTCATTATTGAATACTTGACGGAAACTGTGATTTGATTCAATGTTTGATCAAATAGAATATCTTTCAGGGTGATTTGATTATCTACCAATGCGTCGTGTGCACAATCTCCAATTATTTCTAAATCGTCGAGAACAATCTTGCCATCGGCATAAGAATAATACTCATCTTTACAATTCAATACAAAATCGCCTGAGATTGAAAAATCTAATTTTTCAGTGTCTTTTACGTTTATGGCAGCATTAACGGTTTCGCCGAATACAGTTTTTGAACCGGCGTATCTTCCCAAAGGAGAAGATTGGTTCGAAAAAAAATAAGCGAGTAAAACTGTGATCCACTTCATATACATTACAATAACAAAATGTTTCTATGTCATTTTTTTACACCTTTGCGCATTTCTAACGAAGTAAAGAGATGCGCATGGAACCGTTACTTTTCGCTGATGAAAACGCCCCAGAATGGGCGTTTTCAAAGAGAAAAGGTGTAAACAAACCGATTGCACGTTTTATGATTGTGAAAATCTTTGTGAATAAATTCTTTCCATTCGAGTAAGGTGAGACGATCCGTCATCTCAGGGTTTATGGCGACTAATATGTATTTATTGAATTTATTTTTTTGCATAAAATGAGGACTGTCGTATTCGTGTATTCGCTGTTCTGGGAACGGATCTTTTTGATATACAATGAAGTATAATACTAAACCGAGAGAATACACACAGCTTAGTGTTGATGGCCTCGTATCGTTTCGATTCAATATTAGTTTTTGATTTCCAGTGGTTCGCGATACATTATTGTTATCGCTATAATACGTGACATAATTGTATCTACTCAATAATTCGGGATGCCAGTAATTTTTATATTTATCCGTATCCACATAGTTGTTTGTTGTTATAGTATCAAGCTGATTTATTATGTATATGCGTTGTTTTCCCGTATCGTCATGTTCTACCCAAATACAATCTGGGTTTATGTTTGATTGAACCAACAACATATTGTTTTGTAACATAAATTCACACGCATCGATGACATGTAAAATCATATAAATTGGGGTTAGACGATGTGTAAACACGTTGCGTATAGTATTACGAATACTGAGATTATTCGATTTTTGATTTATATTTTTTGTTTCTATTAGTTGTCTCAGTGTGGATCCATTCTTTGAAACACGATAAAACAAATACGTCTCTTTCTCAGCACGTTCAATTTTACAAGGAGACAAAACGTTTGGATGTTCGGGTATTGTTTCTATGAAATTTGCAATGTCAACTGTATACGAGTTTGATATTGAAATTTTATAATATATTTCAATATCGGCTGCAATTTTTATCATTGATATATCATGTCAAATATATTTTTATGTCCTTTTTACACAACAACTAGGGTTTTCAAAAACCAAATTCCTTGTAGAAACGAGTCGGCTAAGTCGTCCTTTTTCGAGTGTTTGTCAAAGTAGTCAATCTTGTCGATGTAAAAATTGTTTGTCGTTATTATTTCAACGCACTTCTTTATGCTTAAACGTTTCCTATCCTTGTAGTTTGATTTGTCCTTTGCATCGCAATCCTTGAGTTTATTTGATGCTGCGACAAATTCAATATTGTTTGCAGCAGGTTGTCTCATTATAAAATATTGAGCAATCATTCCTTGGATCGTCTTCATTCGATTTGCAATTGGACTAATTTGATTTTCTATGATAACGTGATCGATAGCTCCTTCTTCGTTGAACAAACTATCGAATTTTGTTTTTATGTTAAATCCAATATTAATGAGGTCCATCTTAGATGCGTTTACAGTTACAATTTCATGAAGACAATTGTTATCTACATGTTCGTTTATGAGAGAAACTAATTCGGGTTTCTTGCATGTTTTATCATACGGAATTTTATACTTATCTGCAACATCGCGTAGTTTTTGGATTTTGTGTTTGTTGATATTCGATGCTTTCAATTCGGCGGATGGGACGAGAAACGTTTGTTTCTTCGAGTGTTTCAAGCAATAACATTTGTCATCTTTTGTGAATTTGGCAGGCTTGCCGCAAAGCCCCTTTTTATCTGTGAACATACACACTTTGCAGTCTTTTTCCGATAAATCGATAATATCCCACTTTGTTATCTTGAAGTCATCCTCTGCTTTTTCAAACAAACAAAATGCAAGGTTCTTAATTCCAACGTCGATACTCAATACTTTCATAATGATAATAAAAGATATTATTATTATATTGTTTTGTTCTACTATACCTTTTCCGATTGCTTGTGAGAGGTATGACCAAGTTGTTTGCAGTTTTGCCCCCGTAAACCCCCGTTTTGCTACCTGCATCGATTTTTATCCACTTTTTTTAAAAGTGGATTAAACTGAGTTTCGCAAAATAATCGTGGGTGCCACCATTCGCGCATTCAACTGTTCTCTCGTCAAATAAGGATTCTTCAAATCGCTGTTGCAATACCCAAAACCTGGTTTACTCGTGTCGAACGACGACCTAAACGCATAAGGCACATTCGAAGAAGGCGTAGTATTCGTAGTCGTGTGAGGATTTAGTCCCAAATCATAGCACGCCTCCATCGAATTGTATTTCATAATTTGCTGTCCATTGTGTTGCAAAAATTGACGATATTGCCAATTCGATTGTATATTTTCTTGTTGTTGGATTCGGTTGTTTATGACGGCTTCTGGTTGCCAAGAAGCATAGTTGCGTCCATCTGCCATGATAGGCGGAAAATTAAAATGAATATTGTTAGAACCACTGTAGCAAGTTGCAAATGACATGTTATACTATTATTAGATAAAAATCTTAGTCGATGCCCAGCAATTTAAGCAATTCTGCCTTTTTTATTTTAGATGGGTCTGTCGATAAACCTTTTTCAATAGCAAGCGTTCGTAATTTGTTTACAGATTGTTTTTTCAAATTATTGTTTTCAGTTTCTTCTAAAGTTGAAGTAATATCAATTGATTTTAGATCGAACAACGATGGATCTTCCTCTTTATCATCTTGGTTCGAAGCAATGTCATCATCCAATTCTTCTAAATCTAAACTTGCGTTGCTTTCGGATTTGTCGTCATCATTAGTTATTGTAAGTTTCAATATTTTAATATTATTTTGTTCCATTGCATCACTATTGTAAACTTCTATCATCTTGCTATCATCATCATCGTCGTCATCATCATCGTCGTCATCATCGTCGTTGTCATCATCGTCGTTGTCATCATCGTCATCATCGTTTAATTCGCCTTCCAAAGATTCGTCGTCGTCGTCGGATACAGTAACTAAACTATCGTCATCACTGTATTTTGTTACACCCATACCCGTTTGAACCCCTCTTTTTCTTTCGCCAATTCTAAATTTAATAGAATTTATTTCTTCCGCCAAAGAAGACACTAGACTGAACATAGACGCAATTTTATGATTTTGCGACCTCGTTTTAGTTTCAATGTATACAACTAATAGAGAAACTACAAGAACGAGTATTCCTAAAAACATTAATAAGGTTGGGTTAAACATAGAAGACAAGCTCATTACAAAAACAAGATATAATTTTATGGACGAACTAACGAATTAGTTGTCGTTATTGCGTTGTCGATTATTTCTTTAGGGTAATTCATATCCAGTAGAACGTTTATCCCACCTTTAATATTTGAAATACCGCCCTTCAATTTATATGTATAATAAATTCGATTTTCATCTTTCGATGCAACCATGTGACAATTTCGAATGTTATTATTCCTTTTTAATGTTTTGCAAATCTTAACGAAGTGGGTCGTCAACATGCACGACACGTTCTGGTTTCGAATCAAATATTCCATAAATGCAATTGCGCTTACGACCGCCTCATCGGGATTCGTGCCCGAATACAATTCATCGAATACACAAAAATGTGCGTCGTCCTTGTTCGACCCAACAATGTCTAGTATTTCCTTGCACCTTCGAGCCTCTGCTTGAAATAAACTGTCTCTCCCCGACGTATCTGGAATATTCAAGTAACAGTGCAGATATTTATAGGGCTTCAACAAAGCAGATCCATAAAATCCACATCCAAACTGTTGACTAAATATTATGTTTATTAGGGTTGACTTAAGGATGGTTGTCTTGCCGGATGCATTTGGTCCAGATATGATGCTATTTTTCTTCATCCTAATTGTATTTTTTACGGGTTTACCATCCTTCAAGCACGCGTAGTAATTGTTTTTGAATACGGTCTTTTTGTTGTCGTTTGTAAACTCGGCAAAGTTGAGTTTTCTCTCGTCTATGTTTTGTTGCAACCCTTTTATAATGTCGATATACCCGTGAAACCCAAAAGAATACATAAATGCGTCGCTGTATAT
>Ga0118677_10002057_pt1 | contig 41231 bp, 33 predicted proteins | sample AliMusrvi5mmetaG_FD_86154 | JGI IMG/M metagenome (GOLD analysis project Ga0118677, IMG submission 86154)
GCCCCCGTCAGATGCTTAGTGATGTACTCAAAGCACTGAACGGTCATGTACGCCTTGCCGACCAGACCGATTCGGACAGCGCCCTTGGCGGCCAGTTCCACCGCTTCGGCCGAGGTGAAGACGATCTTGCCGCAAGCCCCGCCCGGTCCAGCCGGCAGGCCGGAAAGGATGGTTGCAGCGTTCTTCTCAGCGGCCGGATCGATAATCGGGTGCAGCAGTTCGTCCAACTGGGCCGGCTCGACGCGGGTCACTGCCTTGGTTTCGTCGATCAACTTCTCGTGGAGCATGTCCATCGCCATGTTCAAGGCCGCCGTGCCGGTCCGCTTGCCGTTGCGGCACTGGAGCATATAGAGCTTCTGGGCCTCGATCGTGAACTCGATGTCCTGCATGTCGTGGTAATGATGTTCGAGCTTCGTACGAATGTCGTACAGCTCCTTATACAGCCCGGGCATCTCGGTCTCCAGCGAGGAAAGATGCTTGTTCTGCTCGTTCTTGGTCGATTCGTTCAGGGGGCTGGGGGTGCGGATGCCCGCCACCACGTCTTCACCCTGGGCATTAACGAGCCACTCGCCGTAGAACTTGTTTTCGCCGGTGGCCGGGTTGCGGCTGAAGGCCACGCCAGTGGCGGACTCGTCGCCCATGTTGCCGAAGACCATGCTTTGCACGTTGCAGGCAGTTCCCCATTCCTCGGGAATGCCTTCGATCCGGCGATAAGAAACAGCGCGACGCCCCTGCCAGCTCTTGAACACGGCACCGACGGCGCCCCAAAGCTGCTCCTCGGGATCATCCGGGAAGGGTCGGCCCAGCACCTCGAGTACCTTGGCCTTGAAGTCCGCGCAGAGCTTTTTGAGGTCTTCGGCCTTCATGTCGGTGTCGGACTTGTACTTTTTCTTCTTCTTCAGGGCTGCCATGACGCCTTCAAGCTGATGACGAATGCCGTGGCCGTCGGCCGGCTCAATGTCTTCGGCTTTCTCCATCACCACGTCGGAATACATCATGATCAGACGGCGATAGGCGTCCCACACGAAACGCTCGCTGCCCGACTTCTTCACCAAACCCGGGATCGTCGTGGGGCAGAGGCCCACGTTCAAGACCGTTTCCATCATGCCGGGCATCGAACTGCGAGCACCGCTGCGGCTGGACAAGAGCAGCGGGTTGTCCGCATCGCCGTACTTCTTGCCCATCGCCTCTTCGGTCTTGGAAAGCGCCGCCCTGACCTCTTCCTTCAAAGAGGCGGGAAATTTCTTACCACCCTGCAGGTAGACAGTGCAGAACTCAGTGCTGATGGTAAAACCGGCGGGAACGGGGAGTTTCATGCGACACATTTCCGCCAGGTTAGCGCCTTTGCCGCCCAGGCTGTTCTTCATGCTGGCGTCGCCGTCGGCCCCCCAGGGACCGAAGCTATAAACGTACTTCGTTGGCATTTTTCTTTCCTTGTTGAATTGCCGAACCGTAGAAATGTGCTAGTCTAGCGGTGTCCCGTCATTTCGTCAAGAATGCACCTGTGTTGAACGGAATTCATTCCGTTTTCCTGGAAAGAAAAAAATTCGGAATAAATTCCGTTTTACTGGTTTGTAGCATGAATATGAGTGAGAAAATCTCTCCGCCGCCGTTTTTTCCACTTCAAGCTGCTTTGTTTGAGGCAAGTTTGGCATTTCTGGCGGTTTTGCTAGGTTGGATGTTTAGCCAATCTCCTCTGGAAACGCTTCAGATCAACTCCTCCGCACTTGGGCTGGGGATTCTTGCCGTGCTGCCATTACTAGGATTGCTTCTGGCTTGCGAGCACGTGCCGTGGCGACCGGCCCAGGAGGTGCGTCGCGTACTCGACGACCTGATCTTGCCGATGTTCAAAGACTGCACATGGGTTGAACTGGCGGCGATTTCGTTTTTAGCGGGCTTGGGTGAAGAATTGCTCTTTCGCGGGGTGTTCCAGACCGCGCTGGTCGAGTGGACCGGCGACTTCTTGCCTCACTCGCCTACCGGGGCGATGGTCGGCGATTGGATAGCACTACTGGCCGTGGCGATCCTCTTTGGACTGCTGCACGCCGTAAACATCGCCTATGTCGTGTTGGCCACCTTAATGGGGCTGTACCTCGGTTGGCTCTGGATGGCGACGGGAAATCTGGCCGTGCCGATCGTGACGCACGCAGTTTATGATTTTCTGGCGCTGGGGTACATTTTGCGCGGGCATCGTGGAGAAACCTATACTCAGCGCGGGCGCGAATAATACTAACCCGAAGCGCGAGCGAGGCGAGTAAAGCGTTACCTTGCTTGCGCTTCGGGTTAGTATGCTGTTGGTGCAAAACCGCAGAATGTGCCCGTGCCGAGTATAATCGCCCTTAATCGCGATCCTCCAAGGAAATCAACTCCACTTCAATCCGCCTGGCCCCGCTGCCATAGGCAAACGACTTCGCGGGCCAAGACGTGGAATGACGATCTCCTTGGCCATCGCCCACGACCATTCGGGCCATCGATATCGGCAGTCGCAAGCGACGCGGCCCCGCACTGCCGGGATTAAGATAGACCACACCCTGCTTTTCGGTGACCTTCGGATCGTGCGAATGGCCACGGATCACGACGCGGAAGCCTGCAGCGACCGGATCGAGATCCAACTCTTCGAGGTCGTGCAGGATATAGATCAGTAGGTCGTCGACTTCCACGATTTCGGTGGCCGAGAACTCATCGGCCCAGTTGCCGCGATCGACGTTCCCTCGAATGGCGAAAACCGGAGCGAGTTCCCGCAGGGCATCGGTGATCCGGGGTGTGCCGATGTCGCCGGCATGTACGATCAGATCGACGCCTTCGAGGAACTCCAATGTCTCCAGGCGCAATAGGCCATGCGTATCGGAAATAACGCCTACAGTTTTCATGGTTGGTGGGAATTTCAACTTTCTGTCCATCCTCTATAACCGAGGACACTGAGGACTGCAAGGACACCCCAGAAACCTCCATTTGCGGAAAAACCCCCTTTCATGTTATGATAGCGTTTGAACTCATACTGTGGAGAGGGAAAAACCGATGCGCAACGCGTGTTGGGTGATATTGGTAAGTTGCTTGCTGATCCGGCAAGCCGCCGCCTGCGATATTTTTGTGGACAATGTCGGCGGCGACGACAAAAACAACGGCCTGCACGCGCAAAGCCAAGGCGATACAGGCAGTCCCGTGCGGACGATCGCCAAGGCCCTGCGGCTGGCCCGTGCGGGCGATCGCATCGTCCTTGCCAATTCCGACCAGCCGTATTGCGAGTGCGTCGCTCTGGTCGGAACCCGGCACAGCGGTGCGGCACGCCTCATGCCGTTCATCCTCGATGGCAACGGGGCCACCTTGGACGGCTCAGCGGCGATTCCTGCTGACGGCTGGACTCATTTCCGCGACAATATATTTCGCTTCCGACCCAAGGCGTTGTTCCAGCCCGTCTTGTTCGTCAGCGGCCGTGCCATCCAACCACTGCCGCTGCCCCAGACAACCGTCTCCCCGCCACGGTTGGAACCGCTGCAATGGTGCGCGATCGCAGGGGCCATCTATTTCGCCGTCGAAGCCAGCCGGCTGCCACCCGACTACAAGTTGAGTTTCGCCGAACTGCCCACCGGAATCACTCTTTACCAGGTCGATCAGGTCGTGATTCGCAACCTCACGATCCGAGGCTTTCGGGCGGATGGAGTGGCTGCCGCCGTCGGTGCCCGCAATGTGGTGTTGGACAACGTCACCTGCACGGCGAACGGCCAGAGCGGCGTTAGCGTGCGTGGCGGCGCCCAAGTGGAAATCGAATCTTGCAAACTTGCGGGCAACGGCCAGTCACAACTGTTGACATTTTCCAATTCCGAGACCCATCTGCTGGCCAGCGAGTTAGCCAACGACACGGCTCGAGGATGGGTCGATCAGGGCGGCCGGGTCTACTTGGGCCCGAAGCGGATTGAAGGTGGCAAGAAGTCGATCCGGCCCGACGATGCTCCGATGCCGTCGGAGGCGAAGAAAGCGATCGAGGGGCTATCCGAAAAGCCCTCACCCCCTGCCCCTCTCCCGAAGGGAGCGGGGAGTTTTCGGAAAGCGACTGACAAAGGGGACCGTAATGCTACGTGAAAAGCTGGTCGGTCGGCCGATGGAAGTTCTCTTGGTGGAAGACGACCTGGAAGACGCTGGTCTAACGATCGCAACCTTGCGCGAGGGTCAGGTGCCTTGTCGAGTGAGTCTGGTGCGCGATGGTGAAGAGGCATTGGCCTTCTTACGACGGGAGGCCCATTTCGCCCGCGTGCCGCGGCCCGACATGATCCTCCTGGACATGCACATGCCCAAGAAGGATGGCCGCGCCGTGCTGGCGGAGATCCGCTGCGATCCGAAACTCTGCCGCATTCCCGTCGTCGTGCTCACGGCCTCGCTGACTCATGGCCAGATCCTCAAAGACGAGAACTTGCGCGCCGAGAGCTTTCTCACCAAGCCGGTCGATCGCGAGCATTTTCACAGCGTAGTGAAATTGCTCCGCAAGTTCATGCTTTCCGATGTGATCCTGCCCTCATGATCACGAGCATGCACAATCCGCGCGTCAAGCAGGCGATCCGCTTGCGGGACCATCGGCAGCGGCGGAAAGAGCAACTCATCTTGATCGACGGGGTGAGGGAACTGGCCCGTGCGATCGCAGCCGGCGCGGCGGTGCGCGAAGTCTTCGTTTGCCCGGAATTGTGCCGGAGCGAGGAGTCCCTACGGCTTTTGGAGAATCTGCCAGAGAGCGGCGGCCAGCGGTTTGACGTGACCGAGGCGGTTTTCGCCAAACTGGCTTTTGGACAGCGCAGCGAAGGCGTTGTAGGCGTGGCCGAGGTTCCGCGGCGGCCACTGGAAGATCTTCTCCTGCCGACCAATCCGTTGGTAGCCGTGTTGGAAGGCGTGGAGAAGCCGGGGAACCTTGGTGCCGTGCTTCGCAGTGCCGACGGGGCGGGTGTTTCGGCCCTCGTGGTCGCTGACCCGCGAACCGATCTCTTCAATCCCAACACGATTCGCGCCAGCCTCGGTACAATCTTTTCGATGCCCCTTGCCGCCGCCGCCCCGGGCGATGTGCTCAATTGGCTGCGAGGGCGCGGTCTTCAGATCCTGGCAGCGCGCGTGGAGGGATCGGTTTCCTACACCGAGGTCGATTACCGGCGGCCCACGGCCCTCGTTTTAGGCAGCGAGGCTCAGGGGCTGACTTCGCTCTGGAACGGCGATGACGTGCGCGCTATTCGCTTGCCAATGCTTGGTGCGGCCGACAGCTTGAACGTCTCCGCCGCCGCCACCGTGTTGTTCTACGAAGCCTTGCGCCAGCGGATGAAGGACGCCGACCCCTTTGCCTATCCAAGTCTAAAGAACCACCGAGCAAACTGTCGATGATGAGCGTTTCAGGTTTCTGACTAGGGGCACTCGACATTATCGCTACCCGCGGCGTCAAGGTATTGTCGCCACCAAGCTAGGATCTGCTGCAGGCGATGGATCCGCAGGTCCGGAGGACCGCCGCGGCTCATGCCGTGGCTGGTGTTGGACGGATAGCGGACGAGACGCGCGGGTACGCCTAGCAGTTTCAAGGCCGCAAAAAGCTGCTCGCCCTGCTCGATGTTGCAACGCAGATCGCCCTCACTGTGGATCACCAGTGTGGGCGTTTTCGCCTTGCCTAGATACTTCAGGGGACTCTGGTTCCAGCGGGCCTCGGGTTGGTCCCAAAAATTACCGGGGAAATAGTCGCTCGTTGGTTCGATGAAATCGGTGCTACCGGACCAACTCACCAGATTGCTGATCGAGCGATCGCTGACCGCGGCCACAAAGTCGTGGCAGTGGCCGATCACCCAGTTGGTCATAAAGCCGCCATAACTGCCGCCGATGACGCCCAAGCGTTGCGTATCCACGAAGGGCTGGTCCTTCATGAAGCGAACCACGGCCTGGATATCAGTCCAATCGGCGGTGCCCCAGCAGCCGCGGATGGCCGCGCAATGCTCGCGACCGTATCCCTTGCTACCCCGCGGATTCGAGTAAAAGACGGCATAGCCTTGGGCAGCCAGGAGTTGAAATTCGAGGAAGAAGCTGGAAAAGTAATGGGCATGAGGCCCGCCGTGGATTTCCAGCACGGCCGGCACCTTCTTCTTGCGAGTCGGCGGCTTGATCACCCAGAGTTGGACTTGGTGGCCGTCGGCAGCTTCAATCCAGTGCGATTCCGGCGTACACAACTGTAGTTGGGCCAACAAGGGACCATTGAGGTTGCTCAGCATCGTGGGCGAAGGCGTGGAAGTCGTGCCCTTTGCGGCAGCCCCCTGGATTGTGGCAGCCCCCTGCGTCGCAGCCACGTTCAGCACGGCCACTTCGGCCAACGTCACAGCATTGCCCACGGTTAGCGCCATTTGCCGGCCGTCGAGGGAGAGGTTGCCCATGCGAACGTCCAGCGGGCCCTGAGTATGAAAGGCGAGTGTGCCGTCGGACATCGCGACAGAGGCGACGTGGCTTTCGCCGTGGACACTCAATCGAAAATAGATGCGGGAACTGTCGGGGCTGAAGTGCAGGGTTGGATTCCCGCAGCCCACGGCGGTGTCAGCCAACCCCTGGGCCTCGAGGCAATAGTCATGCTGGCTAGTGAGGCTGCGGGTGTCGCCGCGGAGCGGGTGGCAGACGAACAGTTCCAGGTTTTCGGTGCTATAAAGGGTGTCGTTGCCGAGTCGCCCCGCGTAAGCAATTGTCTGGCCATCGGGCGACCAGCGCGGGGCCGTCTTAGGCCCCGGCGGCAAGCGGGGAATGCGTGCGATCTTGCCGGTGGCCGTGTCGATCCGCAGCAATTCGTCCGCCTCGGGATGGAGCGATGGTTCCGCGTGGCGATTGGTGGCAACGACCAGTTGCCGGGCATCGGGCGAGAAATCAAAAGTGAACATGCCCAGCGTGTCTTGGCTGTAGAGTTCCCGTGCTGGAAGCTCTTCGTCACGAAGGTCTACGATATAAAGGCGGTGGCGTTGGCTGCCGAAATAGCCTTCTCCGTCCAGCCGATAGAAGAGGTCGTCGGTGACCCAGGGCGGGGTGCTCAGCCCCTGTTGCTGGCGTTGCGTGTTGGCTGTCTTGGTCCGCTGGGGATCCTGCGGACGGAACTGGACTGCCAGAGAACTGCCATCGGGCGACCAGCAAAATTCACCAATCTGGCCTTCGGGGAAATTCGTGATCCGACGGGCCTCGCCGCCAGCAATCCCGATGGCGTGGATTTGAGAACCTACCTCTTTTGCTTCACGGAGAAAGGCGATCTGCGTGCCGTCGGGTGACCAGCGTGGATGGCAATCGCTTCCTCCCGCGGTGAACTGGCGGGGTGCGTGGGGCGTTGTCGAGGCGCCACCCTCTCGGCGGGCAGGCGCCAGGTCAGCGGCCGGATCCACCGCCACGATCCAGAGGTTACTAACCGAGTTATTTTGGGGACCAATATGTTTCTCCACGAAGACAATCTGGCGGCCGTCGGGGGCAATCCGTGGGTCGGAAACGATCTGGAAGCGAAGCAGATCCTCGGGCGTGATCGGGCGGTGTGGCAATTTTTTCGTGGTTTGTTTTGTCATGGTTCGATACGGCAAGGCGAAAAAGACAATCAGAACACACTACCATTCTGTTCGGTTCGGCGGCCGCGTCAAGCGATACCCCCAGAAAAATTGCAAATTTCAGACGAGGCAGACCAATCTTGGTTCTGTTGCGGAAAATTCTGCTGCACTTATTAGTTCATGGTTTTGTCTTCGCCGTGAGGTTGAAGTCACGCAGGCTGCGCACCGGCTCCGCGCCCGGTCGGGTGAGAGTCGCCTCGACCTGGTAACGGCCGGGTTTCTCGGGCAGTTGGATGGTAAACGCCAGCGTTCGCTTTTCCAGCGCAGGAACCTCACACGGACGGCGGTCCTCGGAAACCGTCTTCCCATCCAAGAGCAGCTTGAACGACACCTCCGCGCGGCAATCGTCGTAGAGATCGTTGACGATCGCGACCGGAAACTCGTGTGTCTTGCCGGCGGGATATTCTTCCGCCCAGGCGTCAATCATAAGCCCCACGGGTGCGAAGGAATCGCGAACATACTTGAAGAATTCCGGCTCCCAGGTAAGCTTTTCCACGTCCAGCCAATGGTCGCTGGTCTGGCCGTCCGGACGCGCATAGCCCAGGGCGCAGAAGTGCAGCACCCCCGCACAGGCGCGATGCGACCGCCAAAACTCGGTCTCGGCGGCTAGATAGCGGGCATAAAGCTCGCGGCGCTGGGCGGTCGTTGCGTTAGGCCCCAGTAGTTTCCCGTAAAGGTCGCGGGTGAGCGTGGTGGCCGTCCCATCTCGGTTGAGCCAGAGCCAGCCGTATTCATTGACGATGATCGGGTTTTTGCCCGGCTTCCATCCCAAGGCGCCGCCATCCTTGGCGATGTAAGCCAGCTTGTAATTGGAATCGATGAAGTGATAGGGATGCTGTTCCCACGAATCGGTCGGAAGCATCGGCTGGAACCAGCCGTTGTCCCAGGGCCGATTGGAAAAGTCCAAGTTGCGGACCTTCTGAATGGCCTTGGCGGTCTCTCCATTGTGCGTCTCGTTGCAAGCGTCCCAGATGACCACGCAGGGATGGTTCCAACGCTCCTGCATCCACTCGGTAAACTCCTGGGCCAGCTCGTTGCCGTCAAAATCGCCTCGCTGATTCTTCATCTTCCAGATGGGGAACTCGTCCTGAATGAGGAAGCCTTCTTCATCGGCGATGCGATACCATGCCTCGGGCGGAAAGCCGATGCAATAACGCAACGAGTTCCAGTGCATTTCGCGACACTTCTTGTGCAAGCGGCGAACCCACTCCTCCCGCCAGGGCTTGTCGCCGCGCTCGGAATCCTCGAAGAAGCGATAGAGTGTGAAGTTGCTGCCTCGCATGAAGTAAGGCCGCCCATTCAACACAGCCCGTCCCGTGGCCGGATCGAGGCGGAAGGACCGCATGCCAAATCGGGTTTTGAAAGCGTCGGCTTCGCTGCGGACCTCCAGTTCATAGAGAAACGGGCTTTCAGGTGACCAGAGTTGGCAATCACGGATAGCGATCGTCGCCTGGCCGCTGCGCTCCACACCGCTGCCGGCGGCCGGGATCTCGCATTCTCCCTCCCCTGCAATCTGACCACCCTTGGCCTCGCGAACCGTAAACTTGAGCTTCGCCGCGGCAGAAGAAGCCGACGGCCGTAACCAAGCATGGACCGTGACCGACTTCTTCTCGATGTCTGGCACGGCCTGCACGCGGGAAATGTGCGGGGAACCGCTCAGGATCAGCTCCACGGAATCGTAGATGCCCGGAATGAACTTGGTTTTTTCGTAGTCCCAACCGTCGGGAATCGGCCGCGGCGCGCTTTCACGAAACGCGCCGACGCGGATCAGGATCTCGTTGTCGCCGGCACGCAATGCAGAGCGGGCATCGAAAATTCCTGGCGTGAAGCAGGGCAGGTGATCGCCCAGTGGTTTCCCGTTGAGAATGACCCGCGTGCCAAACATCGCCTTGTGGACCTTTAGCAGCGCCACGGCCGGAATGGGTTCTTCGACACGGAACGAACGGCGATACCAAAAGGCCTCTCGCAATTTGCTCTTGATGCCCACTTCAGCGAATGCCGGCTGGGCCATATCGACCAACCCCGGAACAGGAACCTGATGCTCGAAGTGGTTAGCGCTCGCCGCCATTGACCCTTCGGAGATTTCCCACGTTCCGTCGAGCAGAATCAGCCGGCGGCCGTTTTCCGTGGTGGGGGTGGCACGTCCCAGGGCTTGCGAAGGGCTTGGTTTCGCCCTTTCCACTTCCTTCGCGGGATCGTTCCCGATCCATACGGCCATTGCTCCCTTTCCTCGATTTGCCCAAGCGTAGTACGGCACGGCCGTCACCGTGAGCGGACGATCGGCGTCGGCCAGGGCTTTACCTTGCACGACGGTTACGCCGCCCAGTAGTTCCGGTCGGTACTCCGCGCGCAAGTCGGCATCCCGCGCCAGCCGCAGGTGGGAAAGGTCTGCACCTGGCGGCTGATCGACCGCCTCGAGGCAGTAGACAATCGGGCCGCGCATCAAGGCTACCTTCTCCAAATCTTCCTTGATTTTCTCGTGGGCGTAGACCCGCTGGACCGGCATGGGCAGGTCCAGTTCCACCACGTCGCCAGCTTGCCAACGACGTTGCAGGTGGATGTAACCATCCTGCTGCGGCTTGGCATCGGCCGACTGGCCGTTGACTTGTAGCGTGGGCGTCTCGCCTGCGTCCTTTTTCCCGCCTACAGTACAAAAATGGTACAAATCGCTGGGAACAGGCCGACCGAGCGCCCAGCCTGGAACCCGCAGGCATAACGAAAATTCGGACGCCCGGTCCGGCGTGACCGCGATGCGAATGCGGCCGTCCCAAGGGTAATCAGTTTGCTGGGTCAGCTTGACGGTTGCGCCTTCGTCGATCTTCAGCGCGGCCTCGCCAGCCACGTATAGGTTGATGTAGGCTTGCCGCTTGCCGACTGCGTAGGCCAGGCCGCCAACCTGCGGGATGATTCTCGCCATGTTGGTCGGGCAGCAAGACAGGCCGATCCACTTGCTGCGGCTGCCGCCCTCGCTAGCCAATGGGTTCTGGTAGAAGAACCGACCGCCGTCGAGCGAAATGCCCGAAAGCACGCCGTTGTAGAGGGCAAGTTCCATTACGTCAGCATACTTGGCTTGCCCCTTGAGCAGGTTCATGCGGTGCTGCCAGAACACATGGGCGATGGCCGCGCACGATTCGCAATAGGCAGACCCGTTGGGCAGTAGGTACGGATCGCCAAACCCCTCGTCGTCGTACTGCCCGCTGCCGATGCCGCCGGTGACATACATCTTCCGCCCGACGACGTCGCTCCAGAGGTCATCCAAAGCCTGCTCATAACCGGGGGCGTCCATGAAACGGACCATGTCGGCCATGGCCGCATACATATACCCAGCCCGCACGGCGTGGCCCACCGCCTGATGCTGTTCGGTGACCGGCTTGTGATCCTGCATCCGGCCGTTGCGGAGCCGCAGTTGGGCGTGCCAAAACTCGCGGCGTTGCTCCGGTGTCAGATCGCCCGCGGGCTGTACCGCGATGGCCGTTTTAGGATCGAAGAGTTTGTGTTCCGCTCCATGAACATAGCCCCGCTCGTCGAGGAAAAATCTCGCCAAGTCGAGATACCGCTTCTCGCCGGTGGCACGATATAGTTTGACTAAAGCCAACTCGACTTCCTGGTGCCCGTCGACATCGTAGCGCTTGCCGGGGCCGAAGATCGTGTCGATATGGTCGGCAAACCGCTTGGCGGCTTCGAGTGCCTTGGGATCCCCGGTCAGCCTGTAATGCTCGACGGCCATCTCGAAGAAGTGTCCCGCGTTGTACATCGGGTGCATCAGCCGCAGATCCTTCCAGCGCTGGTCCTGGTCCTTTAGAATGAAGTAGGATATCAAGAACCCGTCCTTCTGTTGTGCTGCCAGAATGCGATTGAGGATGCCGTCGACGCGCTCGCGCAATTTGCCGTCGTCGTGGCGCTGGAGCGAAAGCATCGCGCCTTCAAGGGCCTTATACAGGTCCGAGTCGAAGGCCGGGTGTCCGCTGGGATTTTGCCCACTTTCTGTCTTTGCCGCTTTGTCGAAATTCGTTACGTGCCCATCCTTCTCCAAGCAGTCCAAGGCGTGGGGAATCGTCACCTCGTGGTGGATTTTCAGGCGCGTGCCCCAGAATCCGCCGCGGAGATCCACCGCTGCGCTGGGTACTTCACTAAGCCCTTGCCGTGGCGGCGCATCGGCCGCTGCCGCACTGCTCGCGAGGCCCAGGACGAAAGCAAATGACATGGATGGAAGGATACGCATGGGATGTCCTTGTTTAAATGAAGTTGCCTGATTTCAGGAGTTTAGCTCTGGCACTTGTGCCTGACGCATTTTTGTTGCGGCCAGTCTCCGACCAAGCGGCTTGTTGTGGCCGGTCTCCGACTGAGCCACGCCGAACTTGTCACGATGCGGGAGAAGGACGGTAGTCGATTCATTAGCATGAGCATAAACTACGGATGCCAATCGCGTCAACCACTTCCCGGCGGAATAAATAATTGCCTTTCTTAATAATTATCCTGCAATAACAACCGTTCTTGACGCGATTCCTGACACCTTTCAAATTCGATCTAAAGCCGATTAAAGCTGCCTTGACTCGTCGCGGCCAATTTCGTAGCCTTTGCACCACTATGTCGAGAAGGATTTTTCTGCTACTGGGCATTTTCCTCATCGTCGCCTCCGCAGCCGACGGGGCTGAACCATCGCCTCCCCCCTCAGCGGATGGTTCCGGGATCCTGCTTCTCCGTAATGGGCAGGTCATCGAGGGTCACATCGAGCGCGAAAGTGACCATTACACGGTGACCTTGCCCGACCAGGAACTGCAAGTCCGTGCCGCGAACGTAGAGTTTTCCTGCCATGACTTGCGCGAGGGCTATCGGCAAAAAAAGTCCGTTATGCAGCCCAAGGATATCGAACAGCACTTACAATTATTTCTCTGGTGTGAGCGGCACGGCCTCTTGGACTGTGCTGGCGAAGAGCTTGACGCAGCCGAGTCACTCAATCACGAGCATCCGATGATCTCCGTGCTGCGACGCCGCCTGAAAGTCGAGATGCAGCAGAAGAAGGAACCCCACCGCCTCCCCGAGAGTGTTCCGCAGCCGCCAAGCAATGAGCAACTCGACCAGATGACTCGCGGCATGCCGCCGGGCACCGTTGAGATGTTCGTGCAGGTTGTCCAGCCGATTCTTTTGAATCACTGTCCGGGTGCTATCGGTTATGCGCTTCCCGGGCAAAAACGTCTGCAACTGATGCGACCACCCCTGGGCGAGAGCCCAAACCGGCGGATCACGCAGCGAAACATGCACGCAGTCTTGGAATGTATTGATTGGGACAATCCTGGTGAAAGCGCCTTACTGAAAGCGTCGATTGCATCGGGCGTCGCGGGATCGGTCGGGAGTTTTCCCAGTAAGCACTCACTGCAGTACGAAAAACTGGCCCAATGGGTATATCAAGTGGCGCAAAAACCGATGCCGGTCGATGAAACGGTCAGCGGCGGAGTTGAATACGCATCCTTCGCTGATCTGGCCGGTGGAGCCTCGACGCCCCGTGTTGTTGCCGGCATGAATCGACCCACACCGCAGCTTCCTTATCTTCCTTCGCCGAAACGGGGCACAGGCAAATCGGCCGCCGAACCCGACGGAAATAGCAGCACGGAAGGCGACAGCAATCCGCAAAGCGGCGGGCCGGCCGCCAAGCCGCCCGCGGTTTCGCGTCCCTCGGGCAGCAGCCGCGGAGCGCGGAAAACTCCCGCCGAAAATGCTGCTCCGGCGATCGGCGCCATCGATCCCTACGACCCGGCCACTTTCAACAATCAGTCCAACGCCCCGACCATTCTTCCCACGCCCGCCGCGCGGGTTTTGCACGGGAATTGAATACCTACAGCGGCGCGGCCAGGGTGGCTTCAAACGTCATCGCCGAGTTCATTCGGCGGACCTTGATCTTCACCCGGTCGGCGGCGGCATACTGCTGCAAGGCGTCGTCAAAATCATCCCAGATGCCGATGTGATACTTGCCGAACTTCACGATCACGTCACCACCCCGCAGGCCGCACCGCTCGGCCGGACTGCCGGCGATCACGGCGCCGATCGGATAGCCCGCTTCCTCGCGGGTGAAATCGGGTATACAGCCGAAGAACGGTTGTGATATTTCGCCGACCCGCCGCTGCAGGGGCACGGCCACGAAGTCAGGTCGTTGCGGAGCGTCGGCCAGGGCCACTGTCACGTCGAGCACGTACTTGGAAATCCGCCACATCCCGGAAATGTTCACGCCAGAGAAGGTGTCGGTGGGACGGTGATAATCGGGATGCTTTCCAGTGAAGAAGTGAATGTTCGGGATCCGCTTTGCGTAGAACGAAGCTTGGTCGCTGCGGCCGGAAGCCCCCGCAACCTTCGTGAGATGGAAGCCATACAAACGATTGGCTTGGTCCAAAAGCCCGCTAAAACCAGTGCCGGTGCCCACGCTGTTGACCGTCAGCGCATCCTCGCGGAGCCGGCCGACCATGTCGAGGTTGATCATGGCAGCAGTTTCGCTCATGGGCACGATGGGATTGTTCACGTAGTGGCTGCTGCCCCAAAAACCCCATTCCTCGCCTGTGAAAAGGATGAACACTACCGTACGGTGAAGCTTCCGCGGCCGTTGCGCCAAGGTTCGGGCAACCTCCAGCACCACGGCCACGCCAGAAGCGTTGTCGTCGGCCCCGTGGTAAATTGCCCCGCGCTTGGAAGGCAGGGTGCTGCGGGAACCGTAGCCCAGGTGATCGTAATGGGCGCCCAGCACGACCACTTCGTTGGCTAGCGGTCCTTCGCCGGGAAGGACCGCGGCGACATTTTTCACTTCACAGGGAACGTGTCGCACGTCGGTCTCGCCCTGAATCCGCCAGCCCTTCAATTCGCGGCTGGCCGGTTTGAGCGTGCGGTCAATCTCATCTTCGATTTCGCCCAAAGCCGGTTCGTCCAGGTCGTGGAGCATATTGTCGATCAACGCCCGCCGACAATTGATCACCGCTACGTCCGGGTGAGTGAATGTAGTACCGGCGACATGGAACGATAACAGCGTGTCGTCTTTGCCACGGCGGCGGACTTCGGCCTGATCGCTGCAAAAGATCACTGCGGCAGCGTCGTGCTCGCAAGCCTTGGACACCTTGCGGCGGAAAGCTGTATGAGCGGTTTCTTTGATGGGCGCCGATTCCTTGTCGTCCACTTCATCGCGAGGCTGGTGACGGAGCATGATGGCGGCCTTACCCACGACATCTACCTCGGCAAAGTCATCGTACTTGGCCTTGCGGGCCGTGATGCCGTAACCGGCGAAGGCCAGGGGCAGGTCGAACTTGCCGTTTCCGCTGATTGCCAAAGGGGTGTAATCCCTACCCAAAACCAGCTCGATCTTCCGCGGTTTACCATTCTTGCCCTTGGGTGGACCGACCAGGGCCATATAATTGTTCGGGCCCAAATCGGCATCGACCGCGACCTTGAACTTCTGGAAAGGGGCGCCATCCCAAAGCTCGGTTTTCACGCCATAGCGATTGAGCTGGCGGAACTGATCGGCAAGGTAATCGGCTGCCACGTCAATCCCCTTGGTCCCCAATCCCCGACCTTCCAGCTTGTCGGAAGAGAGGTAGAGGGTAGTCGCGGCCAATCGGTGCTCGCCGGCGGCAGCCTCTTCGCCGCTGCCGCAGGCCGGACGCAACCCGATTGTGCATAGAAAGATCGGTGCGACAAGGGTAAAGGCAGCAAGGCGAACCTTCCCTCGTAAAACCGGATACCCAGAAGTATGAAGCATGGTCATGTAATCCGCTTGCAGATCCGCGAAGAATGGATCAGAGACGGAATCTAGTGGATTCTCCGTCTATTTTCCCTTCTCGATAGAGTGTCGTCAAGCAATGGCTGCGGGCATTAAGAAGGATGCGTGGATTGCCCAGGAAGAACATTGTACGAGACGTAGGGCGGTGCTGACGGACACCGAGCGCAGCTTGATTGGTGAAACCCCACCCCAAACGCTTTTGCAGATCGTGATCGAAGAGCGGACTTCGCAGCCCGTCAATTTTCAAACAGCCTGGAAGGCAGCCCGAGCCCTTAACTTAAGGGCTCGTTCTACTTGTTCAAATTTCGCAGGTCGGCAGCCTGACGGCGAAACTTGTCGACGTGGCGGAGATAGTTAACCTTCCGCGGCTTACTGCTTATCGTGCTGGCCAGATTCTCGTACTTGTCGGCCAAAGCCAGTTTTACTTGGGCCAAATTCTCACGATCTTGCTTAAGAGTCATGGGACTACTCCTCCGATTTTGGGACAAACCACTGATTCTACAACAAACCCTATCGGTTGGCAAGAAGGTCTATCTAAAAACAACCACCTATTGTGTGGCGTGTATAATAGCCGTCGTGGTCATTTCTTGGAACGGAATTCAGGCCCTCCGCCGGGTTTGCGGATAATTGTGGTGCGGGCGTCCCGCCCGCCCGAGATATTGTGGTTGAACCAGGCAGGCGAGACGCCCGCACCACAAACTTGGCGGAGAGGCGGAATTCATTTTGCCTTGTACTTCAGGCAAGCAGAGGAGTGAATTCCATTCTACATACGGTCCGCCCCCTACTAATCGTGGTCAAAGTCGTCAGAATTCGAGGATTGACCGAAACGCACATCCCTTTGGAAGACCCTTCGCGTGGAATTTTGGCCCAATCCTCCGCTGATGGAAGGCCCACCCGGCGCATTGACGCGCATCGACGGCAAGGAATATCTCTACTTTGGGGGTACCAGTTACCTGGGGCTGTCCGGCCATCCGGAGGTGATTCGTGCAGGTTGCGAGGCGTTGCGCCGCTACGGAGTTCATACCTCCACCAGCCGCTCGGGCTATGGCAACAGCCCAATTACCCTGGACGTGGAACGCCTGGCTGCTGAATTTTTCGGCACGGCGGGAGCCTTTTATTTTGCCTCGGGTTATTTCGGCAATCATATTCTGATTCAGGCCGTGGCCGATCGTGCCGATGTGGTGTTGGCCGATGAGTCGGCCCACTACTGTCTCGCTGAAGCGAGCCATCTCCTGGGCCGACCGGTCGTAAGCTTCCGCCACCGCGATCCGGATGACCTGCGGCAAAAGCTCCGCGAGCGAGTCCCTCAGGGCCAAAGGCCGCTGGTGCTGACCGACGGCATCTTCTCCACGACGGGCGCCGTGGCTCCCATCGATCGATATGCGGAACTCTTGCGAGACTTCGGCAGAGCTACCATCCTGATCGACGACGCTCACGGATTCGGCACGATCGGCCGCCATGGCCGAGGCACGCTGGAGCATCTCGGGCTGTGGAGCGAGCAGGTTAATGCCGATCCCGCTCGCGACGGCTTGGGCTTTTTTGTTTGCGGCACGCTAAGCAAGGCGATCGGCGGCTTCGGCGGAGTTCTGCCCGGCAGTTTGGCCCTGCTCGATCGCATGCGTCAGACATCGCATTATTATGAAGGAGCCAGTGCCCCAATGTCGGCCGCGGCGGGGGCAACAGCCAAGGCAATGGAAATCGTGCTTGGCCAGCCACAGCTTCGCCAGCGCCTGGAGATAAATGCCCGGCGGCTCCGCTGCGGCCTGCGGGTGTTGGGCCTGGCTGTCGACGACTGGCCCACGCCAATCATCGGCCTCTCGATCGGCAACGGCGAGAACATGCGGCGGATCCATCACGAGCTTCGCCTGGCTGGCATCATCGTGCCCTATTTTGCCGCGTATTCCGCCGCCGGCCCCGCCGGCGGGCTGCGGATTGCCGTCTTTGCCACGCACACCGAGAACATGCTCGATCGGTTGCTGGCCGAGTTGAGCAGGGTATTGTAATGGAGTCCAGCAAGCGGGCATCCGTGTGCAGCATGCCGGCCCGATGAAAGGCTTTCGGGTACCTAATAGATAGGGGAACATGAAGGCTTAAGGCCGTGTTTTGCGGTGACGTGGGGACAGAATGTCAACAAGGGCATATTCTTCGAGAGGAATACAGACGAATCGTGAAAAAACGGTAAATACCGGAAAAACGTGCCCTCTATTGACAGGAGTTTGTGTCTATTGACAGGAGTTTGTGAGTGACTAAAATTGCGGACACCTGTAAATTTCTACACCTTATCTGTCAGTGGAAGAATGTCAACAAGGGCATATTTTTCGAGAGGAATACAGACGAATCGTGAAAAAACGGTAAATACCGGAAAAACGTGCCCTCTATTGACAGGAATTTGTGAGTGACTAAAATTGCGGGCACCTGTAAATTTCTACACCTTATAGTCAGTGAATGGATGGTGAATCATGGCCGACGGTTGGTATTGCCAAATAAACGGCAAAGTTATCGGTCCCTTGCACTCGGCGCAGCTTAAGCAGCAAGCTGATTCGGGATTGCTCAAGAGCGATTCTTTGGTGAGAAAGGGAGAGTCGGGCAATTGGGTTGCCGCGAAGCAAGTGAAGGGGCTGATTGCGACACCGCAGCCAGTGGCATCCAATCGAGAGGATGACGACGCTTTGGGATACATCCAAGCGGACGAACCGTTGCCCCGTTCGCAAAGTACCAGCACACCGACTTCTCAGCGACCGCCCGTTGCGTTTGAATCCTCTTCTCATAATTCCCCCCCCCGCACCGGATATTCACAGCCTTCCACAGGAAAAGCCTGCCCCTTTTGCGGCGAACAAATCCAGTATGCCGCTACGAAGTGCAAGCATTGCGGGGAGTTTCTGGATGGGTCTAAATCCAGAAGCGCTTCACAAAATGACGAGAGTGAAAAAAGAATTCTTCCGTTATTCCTCTTGTTTTTCTTTTTGGGCTTTCTCGGTATACATGCGTTCTATGCTGGTCGGATATTTCGGGGCATATCCTACTTGATTGTGCCAGTTATAATTTCCATCGTTTTAGTTATGCTTCCACCGGCAGGAATTTTTTTCTTACTTGTCTGGGCTGTTTCCTTGCTCAGCGACTTCATTTGTATTCTCGTAGGAATCTATAAAGATGGAAAAGGTAAACGAATTACGAAATGGACATAACGCCCCGTGACATTGGGACAGTTCGAGTTTACGCCTAAATTACGAAGGGTTGTATTATGAAATCCATGTTGTTTGTTGTGGGGATGGTTTCCGTTGCGTTCACTCTGTCGGGTTGCGGTGGGCCAAGTGAATCAAGTCTGAAAGCGACTGTCGGCAAGGCCATGCAGAAATATAAGAGTACGCAGCCGACGACCCTACAGGCGACTAGTCTGCAAGATGTTCAAGAGGTAATGAGAATGATTCATCGGGATGACATGGCTAAGGCAGAATGGAGGTGTAGGGAGTGGGTTAATTTCTGGTACAAGAGCCAGATTGATTTTGCAGACGATTATACGTGCGAAGTAAAGAAGAGTGAGGCGGGCTACATTGCAACCGTGGGGTTAAAAGGTCAGGCTTCTTTTTCCACTCTATATGCTAAGAATGATGTTGCGGAGAAGGCGGCGTTAGAGGCACCGCAAGAGCGCACTTACACTTTAGTTTTCGTTTATCAGGATAAGGAATGGAAGCTTTCCGAAAAGGATAGCGTCAAGCAACCGTCTCACCTGCAAAACCTGGATGGCAAGCTTGTTGCGGGGATGTTCGCAAAAGCAACAAAGACGACTCAGCAGGACGTCAAGCTGTCAGATAAAGAAAGGGACACTGCAAAAGCTGCTCTGAAGGAACTAAGAAAACTGAATTCTGTCACCGAAGCAGGGCTCAACTATCAAGAATACCAAAAACGTGTTTTAGATGCCAAAGGCGAAATCGACAGCCAACTTCTCGACATACCATCTGGCCAAGTTAAGGATGCATTGAAAAAATCACTGGATGCTTACGTTGATGGACGCGACTTTTGGGGAGAGGCTATTAGTCGAGACAAGGGAGGATTCTGCTATTTCAGCAAGGAGTACGCGCAGAGATTTTCAAAATACGGTGAGGTCATCCACCAAACCGCTGACGGTTCTTGGATTAGTGAAACAAACATGGTTAAGCTGTTTTGGTTGCATGCCAGTCTGCAAGCCAAGACGGCTGAAGAATTACTCTCAAAATAGGGCTTAAATGACGTTCTGGAAAGATAACTGCCTGCGCAAACCCTGTGAAAGAGCACAAACTATTTAAGCAGGAAGCCCCTATCGAGGCATTCTATGGGAGATTCTCCGAACCCAGTAGCTCAGGAGGCCAATATGTCTGCCCCAGACCCAGCGCTCGTGCATGCGAATACCCGCCAACAGGTAGCCTTGCAGTGTCCATGTGGGAAACGGCTGATCGTGAAATCGGAATACGTCGGCAAGCGGCTAAAATGTCCAGCATGTGGAAAGTCGACAATCTTGCGAGGTATGTCGTCGCCGCAAGCTCAGGCTGTATGCTCCCAAATCAAGGACGGACCTGATGGCTTGAGCAAGACCACTTTAATCGTTCTATGGTCAGGAGTAGCCGTTTTTGCTATCGTCGCGATTCAATTAGTGGTTTGGTCTTCGCAAGCGTCCCATGCAGCAAATATTGTCTCGGCCAATCAGCGCATCTCGGAGGCCATCGAAAATGCTAGGCAGTGGATCGCGAGTAATACGCAGGATGCAGGCGAGACTGTGGAGCGGCAACTGACTGAATCGCTGGCTAGCGAACTTGCCACGGAGAAGACTGAAGGGGAAACCATGCTTAAGCAAGTCCGACAGCGGCGGACGAAGCTTTCGGAAATGGTCCGCACCCAAGGGCTTCAGCGCAAAGCGTCTGCCGTCTTGGATAAAGCTAAACGCCAGATCGACGGCAAGGAGGGCACAGAAGCAATAACGTCCTTGCGGGAATACCTTGCTGATCCTTATGCGACTAGCAAAGTAGAGGCACAACGACTGTTGGCGGAAGCGGAAATCGCTGTATCGGACACGCTTACGATTGACTCGTTGGTTACATTGAACGACACAGCTTTCAACCGCGCGAAGGATAACGGCACAATCGACGATCGCAAGGTCGCATATCCCGGACTGCTGGCTATCCGCCAAGAGACAATTCAACGAAACCTTGACAAAGCCAGGCAGCGCCGACAAGTGTTGAAGGCCGAAGAAGAAAAGAAGCGTGATGCTGAACAGTTGGCTGTATTAGATCGCCAGCGACTGCAAAAAGAACAGGAAGAAGAACGCCTCGCCGAGGAAAACCGGCTCCAGCAAGCGGGAGAAGCGAGGAGGAAGGAAATGAAACGGCCTAAGGACGGCAGCCAAATGTTTGGGGAGATCGTCGCTAATCCGGAACGATATGCTGGGCACCACTTCTTCATTAAAGGAATGTACTACTCAGATAAGCTGGAACGCGAGGCAAACTTCAATTGCTTTTCAATCCAGTTTATCGTGGTGGAGGGTAATAAAGGAGCTGTGTCCGGCCTCCGTGCAGATCGTTTGTCGTTTATCGTTTCGGAAAAACTCGGTGAGCCGTTGATGCGGCTCAGGGGCAGCCGAAATGAGTATCTTGAGGCGGTGGCGCACGTGAAGATCACCTTTCTGGATCCTGATAACAAGCGCTACCCCGTTGGTTATGTGAAGCAATTGGATCTCTACCGCTTTCATCCAAAGGCACACGAAGAATACCTATTTATCACTATGTATGATGATGGCAGCTTCAAATCGCACCCGGATCCGTATGAGCGTGAACCTAATAAATAAATGAGGTGGAATGGAGCCTACCAATGATCGTCGCTCCGAGCCTGCATCGTCGCCATGTCGCCAATTTGGCATCAATGGCGCGAACATCGGAGCAAATGGCGGACGTTGATGGAATTTCGCTGGACTCGCAAACGTACGACTGCGTATGTCTTACGGCAGAACTGGGGACAGAATCCCGCTCGGTAATCGTCACCTACCAGCACCAGAGCCTCCCCAGTGTCTTCTGCTGTAAGGCGGTCAAATTGCGAATGCCGCCGCGGGCCAGGTCGAGCATGGCCGACAATTCCTGTTCGCTGAAGGTGGCTTCCTCGCCGGTCCCTTGAACCTCGACAAACCGGCCGGAACCGGTCATCACCACATTCATATCGACTTCCGCCGCAAAGTCCTCTTGGTAGCAGAGATCCAAGAGGGGTTTGCCATCGACGATGCCCACACTCACGGCGGCCAGGCTATCGCGAAGCGGCCGCGCGCCGGCAGGCAGATCCTTGGCGACCGCCTGCAAGGCATCGACCAAGGCCAGGAAACCACCCGTGATGCTCAAGGTGCGGGTGCCGCCGTCCGCTTCCAGTACGTCGCAATCGATGGTCACCGTCCGCTCGCCGATGGCCGCGAGATCGATCACGGCGCGGAGGCTGCGGCCGATCAGACGCTGAATTTCCGTCGTTCGCCCGTCAACGTTCGCACCCCGTTCGCGCCGCTTGCGCGGGCTGGTGCTGCCGGGCAACATGCCATACTCGGCCGTCAACCAGCCGCGCCCCTTGCCCTTAAGCCAAGGGGGCACCTCCGCTTCAACGGCGGCAGAGCAGAGCACGGTCGTGTGGCCGGCAGAGATCAAGACGCTCCCCGGCGAGGTCCGCATATAGCGGCGTTTGATTTTCAGAGGGCGAAGCTCGTCCGCCTGGCGACCGTCGTGACGCATATCGAATTACTCCGCAATCCCCAGTCCCGTACCTCGGCTGCCTGGATCCCGAAGTGCGGCTCCTTGCGTGCCCAAGAGCCAGGCTAAAATACCCTTCTGTACGTGCATGCGATTGGCGGCCTGCTGCACGACGACGCTTTGCGGACCGTCGATCACCTCGTCGGTCACCTCTTCGCCGCGTCGGGCAGGCAAACAGTGCATGAAGAAAGCTCCTTTCTGCGCATGGGACATTAAGCGGGCGTTCACTTGATAAGGAGCAAAATCGGCTCGGCGGGTCTCACGCTCGGCTTCCTGGCCCATGCTAGCCCAGACGTCGGTGTAAATTGCCACGGCGTCGCAGACCGCCTCGATGGCGTCGGTCGTAATCGTGAGATCCAGGGCCGGCGCCTGCTGGCGAATCCAGGCCAGCGACTTGGCATTGTATTGATACTTTTCGGGCACGGCCATGATCAGCTTGATGCCCAGCTTGCCACAGCCCAGGGCGATGCTGCGGGCCACGTTGTTTGCGTCGCCGATCCAGGCAATCGTCCGCCCCTCAAGCCGCCCGCCAACCAACTCGCGGATCGTATACAAATCGGCCATGGCCTGACAGGGATGGCCGAAATCGGTCAGCCCGTTGATGACCGAGCAATTGCTGTGCTCGGCCAGATCGACGGCTGTCATGTGCAGATTGGCACGGAGTACGATCACATCGACATATTCGCTCAGCGTGCGGCCAAAATCGGCGATGCTCTCGCGGGTGCCGAAACCGACGTCCTGGCCGAGGAAGAGCGAACTGCCGCCGAGATGGACCATCGCGGCCTCAAAGCTCACGCGAGTCCGCAACGATTGCTTCTCGAAGAGCAGGGCCATCACCCTGCCGGGCAGCAGCGGCTCGCGGAGACCGCGCCCCAACTTGGTTTTCAGGTCTTCGGTGATCGAGAAGATGCGCTCGATTTCGGCAGTCGCCAGATCGGCCAACGTCAACAGATGTCGCATGATGGATTCTTACCTCGAACTGCCAGCCGCCTGCGCTTTGAGGACTTCGGCGAGGATGTCGCAGCCCTGGTGGGCTTGTTCTTCGGTGAGGGTCAGTGCCGGCAGCAGCCGGATCACCGTTCCGTGGGTGCAATTGATCAGCAGCTTTCGTTCCAGGCAAGCCTTGACCGTCGATGTCCCGTCGATGGCCAGTTCCATGCCAATCATCGCGCCGCGGATGCGGATTTCGCGGATCAGATCACACTGCTGTTGTAGTTCGGAAAACCGCTGCTGGAAGATCTCGCCCAAACGCAGCGCGGCCGCCAGCAGGTTCTGCTTTTCAATCATCTCGATGGCGGCAATTCCAGCACGTGCGGCGATGGGATTACCGCCGAAGGTGGCCGCGTGCATTCCGGGCCGCAGGCTGAGAGCAATCTGCGGCGTGGTGAGCATGGCCGCCCCGGCAATTCCGCCGCACAAAGCCTTGGAGAGGGTCATGATGTCGGGCGTCACGCCAACGGCCTGGTAGCCGAACCAGTGACCCGTGCGGCCGAAGCCAGTCTGCACTTCGTCAAAGACCAGAAGCAGATCGCGCTCGTCGGCCAGCTTGCGCAACCCGGCCAGGAAGCCGTCGGGCGGAATCCGCACTCCGCCTTCGCCCTGGATCGGCTCGATCATGATCGCGGCCGTTTCGTCGTCGATCAGCCGGGCCACGGCGTCGAGGTCGCCAAACGGCGCGTAGACAAAACCGGCCATCAGCGGCCCCAAGCCCTCGTGATACTTGGGCTGGGCCGTTGCGGTCAGCGAGCCGAACGTGCGGCCGTGGAAGCTGCCTTCAAAAGTGATGATCTTGTAGCGATGCTTCGGAGCGCCATGCAACCGCACCAGTTTAATGGCCGCTTCGTTGGCCTCGGTTCCCGAGTTACAGAAAAATGCCTGACCGCCGAAACTTCGTTCCGACAAGGCTTTCGCCCACTGCCCCTGGACTTCGGTATGCCATGAGTTGGGCACATGAATCAGGCAGCCCAACTGCTCGCGGACGGCCTCGACAACCGGGCCGGGGCAATGGCCCAATAGCCCGCATCCCCAGCCGGGAAAGAGATCGAGATAGCGGTTCCCCTCGGAGTCCCAAACATACGAACCCTCGCCGTGCGTCAGGGCAACCGGATAGCGGCCGTAGTTGGGAATGACGTACTGCTGGAACAGCTTTAGCACGTCCGTGGAACTCAACGCGGATGACGTCACCGAGATTCTCCGTTCTTGATAAAATTAGGCTCGCGGGAACAATGCAGGATAGGCTCTAGCCCGTCGATTTTTCACGGACGGCTAAAGCCCCTCCCTACGAGAGCTGGATCACAGTTTTCCGTTCTTGATAATTTCCGTGCCAATGCCTTTGCTGGTAAACACTTCCAGCAGGAGTGCATGCCGCAAGCGGCCATCGATAATATGGACTTTGCGGACGCCTCGATCGAGAATATCGAGACATGCCTGCACCTTGGGAATCATGCCCGAACCGATCGCTCCGCTGGAAATCAACTCGTGGGCCTGTTGTTCCGTGAGCGAGTTCACCAGGGAGTCAGGATCGTTCTTGTCGAGGCGGACGCCGTTGACGTCGCTTAGGTAAACCATCTTTTCAGCTTGGAGGGCCTGGGCGACGGCCGTGGCGGCCGTGTCGGCGTTGACGTTCAGCTTTTGGCCCTTGGCATCGACGCACATGGAAGGAATGACCGGCACGACCCCGACCTCGCAAAGCCGACGGATGATCTCGCCGTCGGCCGAGGTTACCGTGCCGACGTGGCCCAGGTCGATCGGCTCGCCATCGGGACCGTTGAGCACCAACCGTTCACCAAAGAGTACGTTGGTCGTGCGGAAGTTCAACGATTGGGCTTTTCCGCCATACCCCTGAATCTCGCGAGCAAGTCCCTCGTTGATTTCGCCGGCCAGAACCCGCTCGACGATGGCCAGCGTGGCGTCGTCGGTGTAGCGGCGCCCCTGGACAAATCGCGGCTCCAGCCCGGCGTCGGCCATGGCGCGGCTAATGGCCGCGCCACCGCCGTGGACCAGCACGGGTCGCATGCCCACCGTCTCCATGAAGATGATGTCCAGCAAGAGGTGGGTCATCGAGCGAGGGTCTTCCATCACGCTGCCGCCGAGCTTGATGACCGTGACCTTGCCGCGAAACTGCCGAATCCACGTCAGGGCTTCGATGAGGATATCGGCTTTTTGAATTGCGTCTTCCAACTCAGGATGCTCCAAACCCCTCTACAAGAGTGGGCAATGCGGGCGGAAATGAAGGATGATCCCGGCGACAACTCAGCGTTGCAGGGAAAACTTAACATTCTAGTCGATAGAGGTGCCGTGTCAATGCCGGGGGTGGGGCATCCCTATTCTAGCGGCCGAACTGATCTCAAGGCACTCATCACCCAGGATCCTACGTCTTCTTTATCTTGATCTAGAAACTCAGCCACCGCAGCAACGGTGTACTTCTCCCCCGAAAGAACGAAAATCATGCAGGTCCGAGCCACACCCTCGGAGTCGTTGTAGTTGATCCTCAACCATTTGCCATCGGAGGAACCAAATTTTTGGGCGGTGGGTTTTGTGGGCTTCAGATCGGTTGCCTTGCGGTCGGTAAATCGCTTGACCGCATCATCGGCAAGAGTTTTAAGCAATTTGTCCTGAAGCTCCGCATTCAGGACATTGCCCAGATCCGTGATTTTGAAGCTAAACCCAAGATCATGTTCGATTAACACAACTCGCAAGTCCTTGCGTTTATTGTCGATGACCTTGGCCCACATGCCATAGTCCAATTGCACGGAATTGAGGCGCAGGGTCTGGGTCATCGCCACCCGCACGGCCAGGGTATAGGTCGTCCCTTTCTTCAGCTTGCTTTCGACCTTGATGGGCCGCTGACTTCCCTCGACCTGAAAGCTCTCGCCGTCAATTTGAACTTCGTAGATCACCTGGGGGTCATTGGGCCTGGGTTGCGCGGAAGCCGGACGCGAAACGGTCGCCATCAGGACAGCAAAGAAGACAGCAATCCATGTTCGGCGCGTGGAACGCAATGAGGCGCACATCGTTCGATTCTCCTAAATCTCTACAGCAAATGCTTCGATTTCAATTGCGATTATTCACCAGGGATTCTCAGGGGTTTGCCATCATACACCCTACCAAGAGCGGGAAAGAAAGGCAAAGGAATTCTCTCACCGGGGGGTTGATGCCAATGCTTCGATAGGTTCTAATCTTAGTCTGCTGCTAAGGGAAATACCTGGGATTTTGAGCGACTTCCGGATTGTTCATAATTTTAGGGTGCGTGGAGCGAACCCCAGGGAAGTGGTGGGTTACGCACGGAATCCAACGAACGGCAACCTTTCACCCCGGTTTAGACTGGTTCGCGCAACGTACCACTGCGATTGAGTTTCCGTGCTCCACCCACCCTACGATGAATAATCCGGAAATTCTTCCCGGTGGCAGGAAATGGACGTCGTATCGCTGAAGCGGGACGGCGGGTGATGTTGACACAATTTGTTTTTCGTGCCCCACCAGCCGGAACCGCCGAGGTTTGAAGGAATGGACGATTTGAAGATTTTTACTGGCCGAGCACACCCCGAACTGGCCAAAAAGGTATGCGATTACCTCGGTCTTCCCGTGGGGCGAGCGATCGTTGGCAATTATCCCGACGGAGAGATTTCCTGCAAAATCGACGAAGACATCCGCGGTCGCGACGTGTTCATCATTCAGCCGACTTGTCCGCCCGTGAACGACAACCTGATTGAACTCTTGGTCATGGTCGACAGTTGCATGCGGGCCAGTGCCGATCGCATTACGGCGGTCATGCCCTATTTTGGCTATGCCCGCCAGGATCGCAAGGACGAGGGCCGCGTGCCCATCACGGCCAAGCTGGTGGCAAACATGATCACCCGAGCAGGCACCAGCCGGGTATTGGCCATGGACCTGCATGCCGCCCAAATTCAGGGATTTTTTGACATTCCCGTAGACCATCTTTATGCAGCCCCGGTCATTGACGACCATATCAAGGCAATGAATTTCAGCGACGATGAGTTGGTCGTCGTCAGTCCGGACGAAGGGAGCATCAAGCGGGCTTTGGCTCACATGGTCCGGCTTGGCGGTACCTTGGCCATCATTGATAAGCGTCGCAGTAGTGCGGAGAAAACGAAACAGGCCCACGTCATCGGCAGCCAAATCGAGGGGCGAGTTGCCCTGATCTTTGACGACATGATCAGTACCGGCAGCTCCATTTGCGGGGCCGCGCTGATGATGCGAAATGCCGGTGCCCGCAAAATCTATCTGGCGGCCACCCACGGTTTGTTGGTTGGGGGGGCCATGGAGCGATTGCAGAAAGCCCAAATTGATGGCATATTTCTCACGGACACCATCCCGATCAGCGAAGAGAAGAAGATTCCGCAGCTCACCGTGCTTTCAGTCGCCCCCCTATTGGGAGAGGCGATTAAGCGTATTCACCGTAATGAATCGGTAAGTCGGCTGTTTGGGTAGTATTTTCCAGGCGTTCAGCAACCGGCGAAAAAATTTGTTCGCCTGGGCTTGAATTTCTCCGCGAATTGAGGAGAATGAGTGGTTTCCCCTGTTGTGCAGCTGGATTGCATAAGCAGAGTGGTTTGAAATACATTGAGGATCTCCATGGCAGAACAGATTTCCACCGTCGCCCGCCAGAAGGGCGGCAAGCACTCGAATCGGCGCCTACGTTGTTCGGGCCAGACCCCAGCCGTGTTGTACGGTCACGGGGAAGCGAATATCTGCTTGTCGGTCCCGTCTGACGCGATCGCAGCGGCACTTCGCCACGGTAGTCGCATGGTCGGTCTTACGGGCGCGGTCAACGAATCGGCCTTCATCCGCGACCTACAGTGGGATACCTACGGCACTTACGTCCTGCACGTCGATTTCACTCGCATCTCAGTCGATGAACTGGTCAAGGTGCATTTGACCGTGGAACTTCGCGGCCAGGCCCCCGGCGTAAAAGACGGCGGCGCGGTCGAACAACTGGTTCACGACGTTCAGATCGAATGCCCGGCCGGGTCGATCCCGGAAAAGCTGTTGGTCAGCGTCAATCATTTGAAACTTGACGACACGATCACCTTAGCGCAGCTCGAGCTGCCCGCCAAGTCGAAGGTTTTTGGTGATCCTGAAACAATTGTGGTGCAGTGTGTCATCCCGGTCATAAAACCGGATCTTGAGTCTGGCGAGGCTGGTGAGGGTGAGCCTGAGGTAATCGGCGCGAAGGAGGATGAGGAAGAGGAAGAATAGTAGTGGTGCGATGACTCATCGCCAATTCCTAGGGTGCCCCGCATGAAACTTGTAGTAGGGCTGGGCAATCCCGGACGACGATATGAGGAAACCCGACACAACGTCGGATTCATCGTTGTCGGCGAATTGGCCAGGAAGTATTCCGCCAGCGGACTAAAAACCCGCTTCCAGGGCGGAACGGCCGAGATTGTTGTCGATGGGGAAAAGATACTGCTGCTGACTCCCACAACGTACATGAATCTCAGCGGTGCAAGTGTGTTGGCGGCGCGAGATTTTTACAAAATTCCCCAGGAAGACATACTTGTCGTTTGCGATGACCTCAACCTGCCCTTGGCGAGACTGAGGGTGAGGGCGGCAGGGTCGGCCGGGGGACAGAAAGGACTGGAAGACATCATTCGTCGCTTGGGCACGGATGAATTCGCCCGGTTGCGAATTGGAATTGGTGCTCCGCCCGACGGATGGAGTTGGCCAGATTTTGTTCTCAGCAAATTTGCGAAGGAAGAAATCCCGGCCATGGAGCAGGCAGTCGCCCGAGCCATCGAGGCGGCCGTGGTCTGGACGCGCGAAGGTGTTCAGGTCTGCATGAATCGATACAATGGAAAAGAGTAGGATGGCCTTCCCTGGCCGTCCGTATATGGTGACGGGTCGATCTTGGGTACGTGGTACGCGAGATCGTCCAGTAAGTTCACGATGATTAAATACATTCACACGCGGTCCCCTAGTACTGTTTGAGGAGTTTTGTTTTGGCCCGCAACGTCTATGAAGCGATGTTTATCCTGGATTCAAACCGTTTCGGCCGCGATCCGGACGGTATTTCAGGCCAGTTGGCCGATATGATCCAGAAAGCCGGAGGCGAGATCCTCGTCAGCCGCCTCTGGGAAGAGCGCCGTCTGGCCTATCCCATCAAGGGACAACGCAAAGGCACGTATTGGTTGATCTATCTGAGACTCGACAGCCTGCAACTAGCCGGGCTGCGTCGTCAGTTTGATATCACCGAAACGCTCTTGCGATTCCTGTTCCTGAAGATTGACCCACAGATTGTCGATGCCTTGGTTGCACACGCCCAGTCGGCGCCGATACCTTCGGTTTCGCCGCCTGTAGAGGCATCGGTGGCGGGCGCGGTCACAGCGGAGGTCGGCCATGTTGACGAGGTACTTGGCGAGGAAGTTATCAAGTAGCCTCTTGTTTCGATAGCATTGTTCCGACAGTGCTGTAACAAGCCGGGGCTTGCCGAAAATACTGATTTTCGACCGCGGTACTTCAAGGCGGGTTGCGATCCCTCAGTCCTTAGTCGAAGGAGTTTTTGATAGTGGCGAGTTTTAATCGCGTGATTCTGTTGGGAAACCTCACCCGAGATCCCGAACTGCGTCACATCCAGTCGGGCACGGCAGTGACTGACCTTGGGTTGGCCGTGAACGAAAAGCGGAAAGGCCCCAATGGCGATTGGATCGAGGAAGTGACCTTTGTCGATGTCACGGCCTGGGCACGTAACGCGGAAATCGCGAGCGAATACCTAACCAAAGGCTCGCCCGTGCTGATCGAAGGCCGCCTGAAACTCGACACTTGGGAAAAGGATGGCCAAAAACACTCCAAGCTTAAAGTCGTTTGTGATCAGTTGCGATTGGTAGGCAGTCGCGGTAGTTCAGGTGGTTCAGGTGGCGATCGGTCGCAAGGTGGTTCGCGGCCTGCCCAGCGCGGCGGTGGCGTTTCACAACAATACAATCAGTCCGGTCCGCCGGATTACGTCGATGACATGCCTCCCCGGGAGATGTCTGGTGGTGGTGGTGGTGACAGCGGCGGTGACGATATACCTTTCTAATAGCAAACCTTGCTAACAGCAAACAGTGGAAAATATCATGGCGAAAGCAAGCCTCAAGAGGACTCGGATCAAGCGATTGCCCAAGGGGCCAAACGGCGGCGTCGAGTTGCTGCTGGTTCAGGCCGTCGATTACTTAGGGAAGCAGGGCGATGTCGTGTCGGTCAAGGCCGGCTACGCATTGAACTACCTGTTGCCGCAAGGCTTGGCCACTTATGCCTCCGACCACCACAAACGGATGGTCGATAAGCATCGTGCCCAGCTCGAACAGATTGAAAAGGCACGCTTGGCCAGCCTCCGCGTTCAGGCCGAAGAGTTGGGTCGCCAGAGCGTGACGATCGAGGCCAACGCCAACGACGAAGGCCACCTCTACGGCTCGGTCGGCGCGACGGATATCGTCAACGCCATGAAGCGCAATAAGGTCACCATCACCCAGGATCAGGTTCGGCTGAAGGGACCGCTCAAGGAGCTTGGCCTCTACACGGTCAAGATCCATCTCGCCCATGAGATCGAGGCCGACGTGAAGGTCTGGGTCGTGCCGATGGTGGGTGCAGAAGATGGGGCTTCGTAGCCACAGTCCTTTATTCCGGCAGCGGCTGTCCCTTTGTCTCGGGCGCGAACAAGAGCGCCACCAGCCCCACGAGGAAGCACGAACACATCGTCACGCCGGCATAGCGAAACGCCAATACCGGATCGCCGACTTGTTTGACCAAACTCGGTTTGAGCACGGCCAAGGACAACGGGCCGATCGCAGCAACGTAACGGCCGACGTTGTAGCAGAACGACATTCCGGTGCTCCGCAGTCGCGTGGGGAATAACTCGGGGAAGTATATCGCATAGCCGCCGAATACCGAAAGCTGTGCTCCGCCCATTAACGCGACCATCCAGAGATCGCGCGGCATCTCTTTCATGCAACTGAATGTCAAGGCAGTGGTAACCATTGCGATCGTAAAGAAGATGGCAAACGTCGGTCGGCGGCCGATCGATTGCGTTACCCGGGCAAAGGCATACATGCCGAAAAATGCCCCGATGTTGAAACAGATGAGCGTCCAGGCGGCCCACCGAAGTACTTCGATATTGCGGGCTTTTTGCCGATCTACAATTCGGGCGATATGGTCCGAAATCGGTTCTTTGGATGTTGGAATGGCCAAAGCGGTGGTCAGCCGATCGAGATCGATGGAGGTCAGCAACTTTGAATCGGATTCTCGTAGGCTGGCGATCACGCCGTCAGCAGAAACCTTTATGTCATTCTTATCGAGATCGAGTGCCGCCTTGTAAAGCCGCTCGGCGTCTTTGGCCTTGTTTTCCGGGTCGCTGCCCAACAACTGCCGGGGCGTGATTGTGCTCTTTTTTGCCTCGGCAAGAGTGTCGGGGGAATGGATTGCCATGACAACGAACAGCAGATCCTTCTTGCCCTCACCGACCGAGCACTGCTGCTTATCGTAGCGATCGCCAATGATGAACTGCGTGAGATCATTGCTGAACACGCCAATTCCCCAAAGCCCTACGACGCCGGATGCTGCCAGCAACAGGCCGACGATCGCATTCCGCCGCCAGCGGCGATCGGAAAACAGCTCGCCGAGACCTGCCTTCCTGGCCTTTCCTTCAGCCACGGCTCGCTTCCATGCCTCCGGTTCGCGGAGCCGGCGGGCAACAATAATCGCCAGGAGCGACGGTACGATGCCAACGCTGAACATCCACCGCCAATGGGTAGAAATCACACCACTGGCCAGCAGGGCAACGAACCCCAGCGAGATTGCACCGGCACTGATGTTTCCCAAGGCCGAAAAGGTCTGCACCATGCCCAGGGCTTGCGGCCGGGCGCGATCGGGCAGACTCTCAGCCACCAACGTGCAGGCCACCGGGAAAATTCCTCCGGCGCCCACGCCCGTGAAGAAGCAGTAGATGATATAATCCCACGGCCCCATGGAAAGCCCGCAGATGCCGGTGGAAACGCTGTAGCAGACGATCATAATCGTCAATGTTTTCGCCCGGCCGATGCGGTCGCCGAGGATTCCGAAGATGATTCCACCCGTGGCCCAACCGACCAGCAGGGCCGTGGTGCTCAAGGGGCCGAAAAAATCTGCTTTGGCCGGTGCATCGGTCAGGGCATCCATGGCCGGCTTGCGCGTCAAATTAAAAATCTGCTGGCTCAAACAATCGAAAGCCCAGGCCATCGTGGAGACAGTCAATACCAGCCAATGGTAGCCGTTCAATTGGCGGAACCAAGGCTGGGCAGTGCTCTCGTTGGTGGGGGAGGCAGCGGGGGCAGGGTTAGTCATGGAAACGACCCTCGGTTACGATCAAGGAAGCACGTCCGCGAACGGACAGGCCCAGGGATTTCTGCGCCAGTCAACGCAGGATCGCATCATAGGGGAAGTTAAAGTCGATGTCCATACTCGGCGCTCATCAATCGATCGCAGGCGGATACTACAAGGCCGTGGAAATCGGCGTGGAGACCGGCTGTAAGGTAATTCAGGTCTTCACCAAGAACGCCAACCAGTGGCGCGGCAAGCCGATAATGCCGGAAGAGGCCAAAAAGTTCCACGCTGCCGTCGCCACCTCCGGCATTGCTTGCCCGTTGGCCCACGATTCGTACCTGATCAACCTGGCCAGTCCGGACAACACACTTTGGAGGAAGTCAATCGATGCCATGATCGACGAGATCCAGCGGGCCGCGATACTAGGCATCCCTTGGGTTGTTTCACACCCCGGGGCCTATACCACGACGAGCGAAGAGGAAGGGCTTAAGCGAATCATCGCCGCCCTGGATGAAGTGCTCGGCCAGACGCGTGACGAATCGGCCGGCATCCTCTTGGAAACCACGGCTGGCCAAGGCACAACGCTCGGCTGGCGTTTCGAGCACCTGGCAGCAATCCTAGCGGGCGTAAAAGACAACCGCCGCTTGGGTGTCTGCTTCGATACGTGCCACGTCTTTGCTGCCGGGTACAAGATCTCGACCCAATCCGATTATCGAACCACGATGAAGCAGTTCGAGAAGCTTGTCGGGCTCGATCAGATCCGCGCTTTCCACCTCAACGACAGCGTGAAGGAGTGCGGTAGCCGGGTAGATCGTCATGCCCACATCGGCTGCGGCAAGATCGGCCTGGAGGCTTTTGGCTGGCTGCTCCGCGACCGCCGTTTCCGCAACGTGCCCATGGTCTTGGAGACCCCCAAGGGTACGGAAAACGGCGAGAACTGTGATGTTATTAATTTGCGAAAACTTCGAGAACTCGCCACGAAAAAGAGCGCGAAACGTGCGACGTAACTTCTTCCCCGCGCCGACCATGCAAGGGGGGGAATCAGGCGAATTCGTGAGAATCCGAGTAGGTTGTTTCAACCATCCTTGCCATCCCTGCAAACCTTTTTCTGCACCTTTTCGCAAACAAGTTGTGCTAAATGCCTTGACAATTTCCCGCTAGGCAGCCAGAATCGGGGTTTCCCCAGATCCTGGGCATCCGGTTCCTTGGTCGGGTATTGCCAACGCAATGCCTGTGTTCGACGTACACAACATTCAGGTATAGGAGAGCTATGAGCACGCCAAAGAAAGGTCTCTTTATTACGGCTGACGGCAAAAACATGTTTTTCATCTTTGCGCTCGTCAGTTCGCTGTTCTTCCTGTGGGCGCTGTGTAACGGCATGATCGACGTAATGGACAAGCATTTCCAGGATTTTCTGCACCTCAACAAGGCAGATGCCGCATGCATCCAGTTTGCCCATTATGCCGGATACTTCATCATGGCAATCCCGGCCGGAATTCTTGCCAAACGACTGGGCTATAAGGGCGGTATTATTGCCGGCTTGGGGATGGTGATCGCGGGGTGCCTCTGGTTCATTCCGGCGACCCAGATCGCGACCTTCTGGGCATTTCTCATGGGGGTATGTTTAATCGCCATGGGCTTGACCTTCCTGGAAACGGTCGCCAATCCCTACACCACCGTGCTCGGCCACCCTGAATATGCCGCCACTCGCATCAACCTGGCTCAGTCGTTCAACGGCGTCGGCTGGGTGCTTGGTCCCATCGTGGGCGCCCGATTCTTCTACTCCAGCGCCGGTGTCGAGGCCGCACACAAGACTCTCTGGATACCGTACGCATGGATTGCCGGCGGAGTGTTTGTGCTCACCATCATTTTCGCAATGACTAAACTACCCGACCTCGTCGGCGTCGATGCATGCCACGTGGACGAGGATGAGGTGAATCCGAAGCAGGCTTACGAGGACGACCGCAAAGTAAATCGTTTACTCTCGTATATCCTTATGGTCCTCAACGTCAGCGTACTCGTTGGAACTTGCGCCTTCGTAGTCAAGTTTATGATGATCACTGTGTTCGAGGCCGGAGACAAGATGACGGGGTGGGCTGTGCAACTCGCGCCGATTTTGCATCTCAGTGTAGAGAACATCACTCGCGACAATGCCCCTTGGATCGTGTGCGGGACCATCACCGCCATCGGAACTCTCATTGCCGCGGTAGTCCTGCTTCCCGTGGCGATCAGGATTCACAACCAGAGCATCTGGTCGCACCCCCACTTTGCATCTTCCACGCTGACGCAATTTCTCTACGTGGCGGCGCAGGCCGGGATCTTTTCATTCTTCATCAACTACATGGTCGCCGAGATTCCTCCCGTTGGCGAATATTTTAGCAATTCCATGTTCCTTGACGGTAAAGACGGCGTTGACATTCGCGCAGGAGAATTTTTCGTGAACGACCACGGAGCAAGCATGTTGCTTTCCGTCGGCTTTTTCCTCTTCATGATCGGTCGTTTCTCCGGATCCGCCATTCTGCGCACAGCATCGGCCCATCGCACGCTGGGCACGTATGCCCTGATCAACACGCTCTTGATGGTTCTGATCTATCTGAAGATCGGCTGGCTGTCGGTAATCGCCTTATTCCTCTCGTTCTTTGTGATGTCAATCATGTTCCCGACGATTTTTGCCCTCGGCATCTACGGGCTTGGATCCAAGGCGAAGATGGCTTCTTCGTTCATCGTCATGAGCATCACAGGGGGGGCGATGATGCCGCAGGTCATGGGTCGGGTGGGCGACCAATCGAACATGTCGATCGCATTCGTCGTGCCTTTGGTCTGCTTCTCCGGAATTGCCCTGTTCGCATTCTGTTGGCCTTTACTGAGCGGCGCGAGTTCATTGCAGGGAGTGAGTGCTTCCAGGGGACATTAAAAGCCTCGCGGTTATTGACCGGCGAAGATCTCGCCCACGCGGCAACGAAAGCCGGGGAGGACATCCTCGGTGGTCAGCTCCTCGTTTTCCGTGATTCTAAATCACCCGAGGCGGTGAGTCTACAGAATCTTCGCCTTCAGCTCTTCCAGGAGCCGCATGCCGGAGCCGATCTCCTGCTTCTGCCGCACGGGATCCTGCGGAATCTCCCGCTCGATCGTCAAGGGGCCGTCGTAGCCGATCTCCTTGAGCGTCCGGAGGAACCGCTCCATGCCCACGTCGCCTTGGCCCAAGGGCGTTTCGGCGCCCCACTCCTCGCCGGGACGCTCTGCCCACTTGGCGTCTTTGCAGTGTACGCTCCGCACGTAACGGCCGACTTGCTTCAAGGCAGCGATCGGATCGCCGGAGCCGTAAAGGATCATGTTCGCCGGATCGAAGTTGACGAACAAATTGTCGCAACCCGTATCGGCCAAAAACTTCAAGAGCGTATCGGCCGATTCCTGACCGGTTTCGAGATGAACGCGCTGGTTCTGCGCCAGGCAATGGTTGCATAGATCGCGGGTCACGGCAAGCACCTGCCCATAGACTGGGTCCGAGCTATCGTGCGGCACAAAGCCGAGGTGCAGTCCGACGACGTCGACGCCCAGCAGACGGGTGAAGTCGGCAATCTCTTTCATCTCGTTCACCCGAGCCGCGCGGGTTTCAAGAGGAACTAGCCCGACCGTCCGCTTGACCGTGGGAATATCGGCATAGCTCTCGCCTTCAAAACCGCCAAAGACAACGGTGATCTTCATGCCCAGGTCCGTTACGCGGGCCAGGAATTCGTGGGCACGCTGCGGAGTGCGGCTCGCGGTACGCGGGGCATGAAGCTGGATCGTCGGCACGCCCAACTCGTGGGCCACATTAAGATGAACGCCGAAACCGGCATCGACGCTGGCAAAAACTCCGAGAGGCCAACGGGACATGAGAGGCTCCTTATAGTTGGTCGGGTGTTTCGTCGCTCTTGACGTCAAACCATTCCTTCTTGAAATCGACCCGTGTTTCCAACTTCACGGCCTTGGCAGCGGCGACCGTGAGCACCGTGGTGTAGAGGCCGGCCTCGGCATCACAAAGGGGCTTGAAGCCCTTGCTGTCTGTCGGCGGCTTGCAGCAGAATGCCCAATGCTCCAACTCGGTGGCGAAGCCCGCATCGGCCCCTTGCAGGGCCAATCGGCCGAATGCCTCCGACTCTTCGTCGGCCTTGCCGTCCTTGGGCACCACGATCGAAGGCACGCCCTTGGAATCTTTCTTCTCGACGATGCGAAGGTTCTTGTCAACGTCCAAAGTATGAAAGAGCATCGCCTTCTGCTCGTTCTCCAAGACGAGCGATCCTTGCCGGCCCAGAACCGTTTCACCGTAGCCGTCGAATTCGTTGCCGATCACCAGATCGAACTGGACGGCGATTTTTTTGCGGGCCTTGGGCGGGATATTCTTGTCATCGACATAGCCCTGGATGGCATACTCGAAAACACAATGGACATGATCGTCGATATCGCCCGCGGCATCGCGGAGGATCTGGCTGCCGCTGCCGGCCACACTGAGCGGATAAGGCCGCGCGGGATCGCGGTTGGGCGTGGCGGCGACGAACATCGCGGCCGCCTCGAAAAGCTGGCTGCCAAGTTCCGCCAATAGGCCACCGCTATATTTCTCGTGAAGCTGCCAGCGGACCAACTCCAACGGACTGCCATAGCCAGCGAACTTCAGATCGGCCTCTTCCTTGGGGACATTCTGCCACCAATCAATTTTGAACTCGCCGGGCTTCTTGGCTTTCCTTTTGTCTTCTTTTTTGGCGGATTCATCTTTCGCGGGCTTATGTTCCGGCTTCAAGACATGCCACTGTGAACGAATATAATGCACATCGTCCAACAAGTTGGTGCGGACCATTTCCAGGGCGTGGTCGTAGATCCAGTTGTAGCGCCGCTGCTGGCCAACGGCCAAGATAAGATTCTTCTGGGCAGCCTCATTCGCGACCTTCTTGGCGTCGGCGACGGTCAAGGCCATGGGCGTTTCGACAAAGACATGCAGGCCAGCTTCCAGCGCAGCCAACGCGGCGGAAGCGTGCAGGTGCGAGGGCAGGGCGATGATCACGGCGTTGAGGTTGTCCTGCTTGGCGCTCTTGAGGAGCTCTTCGTACGAAGCATGGAAAACGACATCTTTCCTCATCTCTTCGGCGGTAGTCCAGCCCTTGCTCTTATAGACCGACATCAAGGCTTCCGCCGCGCGGTCCTGATTCGACGGACGAAGGTCGGCGACCGACTTCACCACAATATAATCCGGGTTGATTGCCGACAACAAGCGCAGGCCCTGTTGGCCCGTACCGAGGATACCCACAACCAGCGGTCCATCCTTTGGCTTCCCGTACTTGAAGTGCTCCGCTTCCAGGCCATGCCGTGGTGAAAGCCCATCATGCAGGGCCTTTGTGACCAGGTTGCGACGGATCAGCTTGCTGCCGACGGCACTGTGAAAATTTTCCACGCCGGACACTTTGTCGCTGGCACGCAGATACATGGATGGTTCTCCTGGTAGTAGGTCAGGCTTTCCAGCCTGACAGAACTGACAGAACTGACAAGTCAGGCTAGAAAGCCTGACTTACGTAGGCTCGATCTTCAAATCTCGTTCCGGAGTGTCGTCCTTTTCTGACTCAAACCACTCTGGCTTGAAGCGGATGGGCTGGCCTGTCTGCACGGCAAGATTGGTCGTTAAGGCAATGATCGCATCGGCCATGGCAACCTTCGGAGTGCAGCGGGGTTGGTTTTCCGGCGCGGGATGACGGATGCACCAGGCCCAATGCTCCAACTCCTCCACATAACCCCGGCTGACTGGGCCTCCGGCAGCGCCACCGGCCTTGCGAGCCGGGCCGCTGGCCTGGGTATCGAGCGACGGGCCTCCGCCTCCACCAGTAACCTTGACGGTAGTTTCACCGTCACCTTCGTCGCCGCTGCCGGTCAACAACTTGAGATCTTGCTCTTTCTCCAGGGCAAGGGTGCCCTTGGTGCCATAGACGAGTTCGCCGTAGCCTAGGTAGCCGTTGCCGTTGATCGAAGCGTATTGCACCGAAATCTTCTTGCGATGTGTTTTCTTGTCTTTTTCATCATATTCCGGCATGGGGAATTCAATGATGCAGCAGACATGGTCCTCGATGTCGCGGTCAGTGCCGAAGATCGGACGATTTGCCGCAGCCACGACCCGCAAGGGATGCGCGTGCGGATGTCCTTCCGGATAAAGAGCCGAGACGAAAATGCTGGCCGCGTCGAGTTGGTGACTGCCAAGTTCGGCCATCATGCCCGCTCCTGTTTGATCCCAGAGCCGCCAACGAATCAATTCTTCCAGCGGCGTGCAATCATAGACGACTTTACCGTTGGCATCCTTGACCGTCTTGCCCTTGTAACCCAGGGCCTTGTCCATCTGGATCAATTGCCGATCGGCAACCTGGGCTTCGAGCTGGCCCAGTACCTTGAGCCAGCCCTCGGTCTCGCTGCCGTAAGATTGCTGCAAGGCCTTGCGGGCCTTGACGATCTCGGCATCGAGCTTGATGGGCATATCCTCCTGCTTGGCGCCGGGAGGGAGCGGCATCTTCCAGCTATCGTTGTACGGCGGCGGCAGATTGCTGCGATGCCATTGGGCGCGAATGGAGTGAACGTCGCCCAGCAGGCCGCGCTGGATCCAATCCTTGGCCTGCCAATACTTGACGTTGTAATGCCGCTGGTGGCCGATCGCCAGGTAGAGTTTCTGGGCATCGGCCACGCGGGTCATTTCCTTGCACTGACCAACCGTTTGGGCCATGAGTTTCTCGGTGATCACATGCAGCCCCTGCTTCATGGCCGCGATCGCGATTTCGGCGTGCAAGTGCAGCGGCGTGGCGATGATGATCGCCTCGATTCCGTCCTTTTTGGCGTTTTCCAAAAGCTCCTGGTACGGCCCGTAGACCTTGACCTGCTTCTTGGCTTCCGTTTCGGTCTTCCAGCCATAGATCGACATCAGGCCGGGACGAACCGGCAGCAACGACGGCTTGTTATCTTTGTTCGTCCAGTCGCCGTGAAAGGCGCGGAACTGGTTGAAAGGGCGGATGTCGGCAATCGACTTGACCGCAATGAAATTGGGATTCAAGGCCCCGATCAAGACGCTGCCTTCGTCGCCGGTGCCAATCACGCCGACACGAACCGGCGAACGGATCGCCTTGTTGTAGCCGAAGTAGAATCCGCCCAGCCCGACGCCGGCCAAGGCACTGGCAGCCACACCCGCCTTGAGAAAGTCGCGTCGCGATACGTCAGGGGAATTGCTCATGCTTTTCGTCCTTCGGTCGTGCTGCAGTTGCAGAACCTGCAACAGAAAGGTTTAATCAAGAAGTTGTGGATAAAGAAGTCCAATCCGGTCCAGCGACCCAGCACAGTCGAGGCAATCACCAACAGGGCGATCATCTCCACGAAATCTTTGTTTACCAGCAGGGCGTGCCCCAACTGGGGCGGGTCGAGCGGATAGACACCCGGAAACGACGGCTGGCTCATGACCACGAAGAGCATGAACCCTGCCCCAGCCAGGGCTGCCGGACGGGTGAATAAGCCAAGCATCAAGCACAAGCCAATGCCGAATAGCGACCAGGTTAGCAGGAATGCCAATTGCTCGGTGCGTTTCCAGGATAATGGATTGGCACTAGCGGCAAAGGGACCGGTTGCGGCATGGTTCTCGGCCAAGGGGCTGAAATCGATAACGGCCACCGCACCGACCGCTTCCTTGGCCTTCTCTGCTAGTTTCTTCGCTGGTTTCTTCGCTTCTGCCTCGGCTGTTTTTTTGGCATCAGCTTTTACGGCCGATTCTTTGTCCGCCAGCTTTACGGCTTCCACCTCGGACTTCCTGTCCTTCCTCAGCAGGTCGAGCAGCTCACCCTTCAAGGCGTTCTCCCGCGAGTCCAAATCCGAGATCCAACCTTTGGCCTCTTTGCGAAGATCCTGCATCTCATCCCAACGCCGCTGTTTCTGGAACATCGTGCGGGGATCCGTCTTCCGCCCCTCCTCAAAACGCTCCAGCGACTTAAAATGGGCTTCGATTTTGTCGCCATTCTCTTTGACGAAGTCGTTCAACCCGTGGAGATGCCGTTGGTAGACTTTCTTGGCCTCGGCCTCAAGTTCCTGGTGAAGGCTATCCCCGGATGGCGGGGCATCTTTACTGGCCGTCGGGCGGTAAAAATCGACAAACTGCTGCCGCACGTCGTCCCACGACTTGGCCAATTTGAGCTGCTTCGTCGGCTTGCCGTCGGCATCTTTGCCGTCAACCTCGGCCAAATTGCCTTCCAACCGCTGGTGGCCGTCGATATCGGGCAACATGCCGTAGAAGATGCCGGCCACAGGCCCACGGGCACCAGAAAGGAACCCTTCGGTCTCGCCGACGAACTGCTCGGCGTGCCGAATTTTCCAAATTCCTTCATACAGAAAATGCCAGCCCAATGCCAGCCGCAAGACGACCAGCATTAGAACGGTTAAGGCACTAATGGTGAATTTGTTGGTATTCAGGGGATACCTCCTTCACTCCAAGTAATTATTCGAGAGGCAGGTGGGAACTGGATGTCGTGCGGAAAGGGGCCGAATTCATGCGGAATTGGGCGGCCGAACCGCGGTGGGACAAAAGCCGACAACTCCTAAACAAATGCAATTATAATCGTTTTGTTGCCGAGTTGCTAGGGCCGCGAAAAATGCCGCGAAAAGTGGAAATGATGTCAATTCTTTGGGGTGGCAAAACTTCCCGATTTGTAGGGTGGGACATGCTTTGGGGCATCCGCCGAACGGGTCGGCGAGCAGCGGCCCGCCAAATTTAGGCTCTTCCGGTTCTAGGTGCGGAATGTGAACAATTGTAGGGTGGGCCGAGTGAAACGAGTCCCACCAACTCTGTGTCGGCCCGCTTTT
>Ga0118677_10002059_pt1 | contig 41206 bp, 31 predicted proteins | sample AliMusrvi5mmetaG_FD_86154 | JGI IMG/M metagenome (GOLD analysis project Ga0118677, IMG submission 86154)
CGCGCCCGCCACGCTGCAAATCAGCGGCAACTACACCATCGGCAATGGCACGCTCGGCTCGCTGACCGTGAATGGCGGCACCTACGCCACGCAAGGCGTGCTCAGTCTCGTGGACGGAACCGCCGGTAATGTCCTGATCATCAACGGCGGCAGCGGCGGAACGAACTTCACCATCGGCGGCACCGGCGCCAACATCAGCACCGTCAACTTGGAAGTTGGTAATACGGCGGACGAAATCAACATCACCAACGGTGGCAAGATCTTGATTGGCCTCGCCACCACGGGGGCTGATTTCATCAACCTGACCGGCTTGGGTAATTTGTCCGGCGCCCAGCAAGTCTTGATCAACGCGGCGGGCGGGATTGTCGCCGCGAACGGTACGTTCGGCACCACCACGCCTGGCAACACGAGCGGGAACTTTACGATTGCCACCACCAGCGGCAACTTCTCCGGTTACACTCTCGCCTTGAGTTCCAATAATGCGACCGCAGCATCCGCCACCCAACTCCTCCTGAACGAGACGGCCAATGCCGCGCCGAACAACGCCTACTGGACCGGCACGGCCTCGAACATCAACCTGCCTCCTGCGGGCAGCGCGGTTGCCGCCCAGGGCGGGACCACGGCGTGGAACAGCTTCGTGTACGGCAATGCCGATGTCTCGAACTTCTCGCCTGATGCGGCGGGCGAGCAAGTCGCCACCGGCCTGGTGGGCGGCAACTCGAACGTCTTCTTCAACGCGACGGGCGGCGTCGTGGCGGGCAGTTATACCTCGACCACGCTGGGCCAGAACCTGTCGATCAACAGCTTGACCTTTAACACGTCCGGCGCGGTGGGCATCGCCAGCGGCTCCGGTGGCCCCTACACCCTGACCATCAACGCCGCCGCCGCGAACGGCAACACGGCGGGCAACGGTATCAACGTCGCCACCGGCGCGGGCAGCAACACCATCAGCGCCAACATCGCCCTCGGCAACAGCCAGACCTGGACCGTCACCGATGCCGCGAACACCCTCGCCGTCAGCGGCAACATCAGCGACGGCGGCCATACCTACGGCCTGACCAAAGCCGGCGCAGGCAACCTGACCCTCAGCGGCGCGAACACCTACACCGGCGGCACCACGGTCCAGGCCGGGAAGCTGGTTGCGGGAGCTTCCAGCACGGGATCAATTACCAACGGCCCCTTTGGCACGGGCACGGTCACCCTCGGCAATGGCTCGACGAGCAACGCCGCCGTCACCCTGCTCATCAATGGGGCCTACACCGTGGCTAACCCGATCACCGTGGCTAATTATTCCACGAGCGGCGGCTACACCATCGGCGGCAGCAACACCAGCGGCACGGCGACCTATTCCGGCGCCATCACCCTCAACCAGGCCGTCACCGTCCAGGCCGCGACCGGCGGCATCACCGACTTCAGCCTCGGCGCATGGACCACAAACAATAATGCCATCACCATCGGGTCCATCGGCAATACCGGCACGGTCAAATTGGAGCAAGCGGTTGCCACCACCAGCGGGATCACCGTCGCCTACGGCACCTTGAAGCTCGCCAGTGCGTTCACCGGCAATCTGACCGTCAATTCGGGCGCGACCTTGACGACCGACGGCGGCGGTTCGGTCAGCGGCACCACCGGCGTGACCAGCGGCACGATCAGCGGCACCGGCCTGACGCTGACGGGTCTGACGACCTTCAACGGCACGGGCAACACCTTGAGCGGCACGGAAACGGCGACCGGCGGTGTGACGGTGGCGTCAGGTGGCGCGGTGACCCAGACCGGCACCCTCACGGGATTCCTGACCAACGTGCAAGGCACATTCACGGCTAACGGCAGCGTGACCGGCAATGCGGCGGTCGCTTCTGGCGGCACGCTGGCGGGCAGCGGTTCAATCGGCGGCGCGACCACCGTGACCGGCGGCACGATCAACGGCTCGGGCCTGACCCTCACCGGCCTGACAACTTTCAACGGCACGGGCAACACCTTGAGCGGCACGGAAACGGCGACCGGCGGGGTGACGGTTTCCACGGGCGCGTCCCTGGCCAATTCGGCTGCGGTGACGGGCGGCGCGACGATCAACGGCACCTTGACCGGCACGGGGGGCTCGTTCAGCGCCGCTTCCACCTTGGATGGCGGCACGATCAACCTGACCAGCGGCAGCTTTGGCAGCACCCTTGGCGTGACGGGAACTTCCGCCTGGAACGGCGCGGGCAGCGTCACCGGCGCGGTCAATGTCACCAACGGCACCTTCACCATCGGCTCGGGCGCGAACCTGACCGCCAACGGCGGCCTGAATATATCCGGCGGCAGCATCGCGAGCGCGGACGCCACGAGCAAGATCACCGGCAGCCTGAATTATACCAGCAGCACCGGCAGCACCTTCGGGGGCGTGATAGCGGGCGATAGCAGCACGGTGACAATGAACAGCGCCTCAACAACCCTGACCCTCTCCGGCACCAACACCTACAGCGGGGCGACGACCGTCAATGCGGGGACGCTGAGTGCAAACGCGGCCAATGCGCTGGGAACTTCATCCAGCCTGGCAGTCAACAATGGAGGGACGCTCCTGCTCAATGTGAGTGGCGCAAGCAGCTCGTCGCCGGCCGTGACCCTGAACGGGGGCACGCTGGCGCTGAATGCCGGGAGCACGACGGCCAACACGCTGGGAGCCATCACGTTGAGCAGCGACTCGACGATCGACTTTGGAGCCTCAAATGTGGGCGGCGTGCTGAATTTGGGAAGCGTTTCGAGTTGGAGCGGCACGTTGAGCATCTACAACTGGTCCGGGACACAGTGGTGGGGCAGCTCGAGCGACCATAACCAGTTGCTGGTGTCGGGCACGAATGCGGCATCGTGGGCCGGTAACCTGGCCTCCATCAATTTCTACACGGGCCAAGGGACCGGTGAGGTCGGTGGAGGCGGGGCGCGTCTGGTGTCGCTAGGCGGCGACTCATTCGAGCTGGTGGCCGTGCCGGAGCCCTCGACGGTGGTGGCCGGGTTGTTGCTGGTCGGGATCGTGGGCTGGCGCGAACGCCGCCGGATTTCTTCCCTGCTGGCGGCCCTCGGAGTGATTGCGTAAAATCAATTTGCAACAGCGGGTGAGCAGATGAACCTAAATCCGGAATTGGCCCGCGAATGACGCGAATAACACGAATAGAATCAGGCGCTTGGAAATAAATGGTATTTCACCCACTTGGCGAGTATCGAGTTTTGTGCAAATCCTTTTTGCATTCGCGTCCTTTCGCGTGATTCGCGGGCCTCTTTTGCTCTATTTAGGATGAATCCTTGAGGCTCCGTGAACCCCGTAGAATCCCTCAAAAACAAGTTGAGCCAACTCCGATTGGCATGGCAGGAGGAGCCTTCAGGCGTTTTCGGCATCCTGCAACACAAGGCTCTCTTGCTCGTCCTGGCATGTCTTGTGCTGGGTGCCCTTGCCGCGAAACCGGTGTTCCACCGGATTGTTAGCTGGCGGGCCCATTCCCTGGCAGAGCAGGCCATGGGACAGGTGGAAAAACAGGATTTTGATGGGGCGCTTAAAACCCTCCGGACCGCATACCAACTGGCTCCGGATAACCATGAAGTCGTGCGCGCGCTCGCCCTCGCCCTCGCCCTCACCGGGAATCCCGCAGCCCTGAAATTCTGGAAGGCCGTGATTGGATTCCGCGAAGCGACGCTGGATGATCGCCGGCAATTTCTCGGGCTGACCCTGCAGTCGGGAACCCCGTCCATAACAGCGGAGGAACAGCTCCGCCTGCTGCTGGACAAAGAGCCGAACTCCGCCCGCAACTGGCTGTTGGCAGCCAGGTTGAAGGAATTGTCGGGAGCCTCCGAGAAGGCCCTGCTGTGCGCCCGAAAGGCCCATGAACTCGATCCCGCCATGGAGGAAGCCACCTTCTTTCTGGCCAGCCTGCTCCTGAGGTCGCCCGGCTCCGTCCCGGAAGGAACCGATCTCCTTTGGACCCTGGTCGAAGGCAACGGCAAAAACAGCCTGAACGCGGCGCTTTTTGCCGCCGAACTCCCCGGCCTGTCACGGGAGCGTGCCGAGGCTCTGGTGAAGCGCTTGAAAAGCGATCCGGCTTCGAAGGAAAAGCACCGGCTGCGGGCCCTCGAACTGGAAATCCGCCTCCATCCGGAATCGCGCCGGGACCTCCTGGATGCCGCCATGGAACCGGCTGCCAACCTTGATGAAACATCGCTTTGCGAACTCGGCGGATGGCTCAACACGCACGGGGAGCCGGAGCGGACGCTGGCGCTCGTGAAACCGGATCAGGCAAAAAAATCCCGCGCCCGGCTGCTGGTCTATCTCGATGCGCTCGCGGCTTTGAACCGGTGGCGGGAGGTTGACGCGGCCATCTCGGAAAAAGGGATTCCTCTGGAGCCAGTCATTTTCGAGCTCTTCAAGGCGAGATGCGACACGGAATTCGGACATTCCGACGATGCGCTCGCCCACTGGCGGGCCGCCCAGACCGAAACCATCGGCCATCCTGAGCAGGCGTTCTTCGCGGCAAAATATCTCCGGCAGGTCGGGCGGGACGGCCAGGCGGAAAATATCTACCGTTCGTTCACGGGGAACAACCAAACCGCGCGGGCCGCCTTTCTCGAACTGCTCGATCTCGCGGCCCCCAAGGGCACGGCCGCAGTTTATGGCGTCCTCGGAGAAATGCGTGGCCGGTGGCCGAAAGACGAGCAAATTCAAAATGATCACACGTATTTCTCCCTCCTGCTGGAAAAGGAAGCCGGGCCATGCCTCGAAACAGCCCGTGCCCTGGTCGAGGCTGCCCCTTCAAGCCTCGCGCACCGCACCATCCTGGCGTTTGCTCTCCTCCGCCTCCGGAAACCGGCCGAGGCCCTCGATGTCTATTCCAACCTGGATATTCCCTGGGCCAGCCAGCCGGTCCCGTATCGCGTGGTCTTTGCCGCCGTCCTTCGCGCGAACGGGCGCGACAACGATGCCGCCGCGATGATCTCGGGCATACCCGATGAAGCGATGCGCCCGGAAGAGCGTGCGCTCGTCAATTTCTCAAGCAACATCAGCCCGCGAATCCCGGAATGAACCCGCGCGAGATCCCGCGGGACCACGCGGCCTGCAAACCCCCGTGGTGGATGCCCTCCTGGTTTCCCTGGCTGGTGCTGGCCGTCCTGTGGTTTTCATTGGTCGGCCAGCTTTGGCTCGAGTGGTCCACCAACGAGGATTACAGCTACGGGTTTGTCGTGCCGGCGCTCGCACTTTACATTTTTTCCCGGCGATGGGCGGGCCGGCCGACGCCGCAGGAAACGGGTTTATCCGGGGGGGCGGTTTTTGCTCTTCTCGCCGCGCCGGCCTTTCTGCTGCTGCCAATCCGGTTGATCCAGGAGGCGAACCCGGAATGGCGGTTCGTGAGCTGGTGCATGGCAGCGGTCGTGGTTGCCCTGACGCTCGGGCTTGTCTATTGCCGCGGCGGATGGATTTGGGTCAGGCACTTCGCGTTTCCGGTGGCGTTTATTTTCACGGCTGTCCCCTGGCCGACTGTGCTGGAGGGGCCTCTGACACAATCCCTCATGCAAACCGATACGCACCTTGTGGTCTCCGCCTTAAACTGGCTGGGGATGCCGGTCGCGCAGAACGGCAACGTCATCGAATTCGCCGGAGCCCTCACCAACGTCGGCGAGGCCTGCAGCGGCATCCGGTCGCTCCAGATCACGCTCATGGTCTCGCTGTTCTTCGGAGAGCTTTATTCCTATCCGCCGCGCCGCCGTTTCGCCCTGGTGCTGGTATTTGCAACCGTGGCGCTGGTTTTCAATTTCTGGCGCACTCTTCTTCTGACCCTGACAAGCATCCTTTGGGGGAACGCCTGCATGGAGAAATGGCACTCCACCGTGGGGTTGGCGGTATTGGCCGCTTCCCTTGCCACCTTCTGGGCAGCGGCCTCGTGGATGAACCCGAAACGTCCGGACCCTCCCAATTTTCGCGGCCCCGGAAAACGACCTCCGTCCGCGCTTCGCCCATGGCCGCCTGTGTTGGTTGGTGCCCTTGCCATCTGGCTTGTCCTTGTTCAAACCTCCACAGAAATCTGGTATCGCTCCCACCAGCCGGGCCTTCCGGCCGCGGGTTCCGCATGGTCGGTACGTTGGCCGGAGTCTTCCCCGAACTACAAAGAGAGGCCGGTTGGCGAACGCTCAAAGTCCATCCTAAAATACTCCGCCGGGCGCCATGCTTCATGGTCGGATGCAAACGGCTTGTCGTGGTCGGTCTTCTTTTTTCAATGGGCGCCCGGCCGCACCTCGGCCATGCTTGCCAGGTGCCACCGCCCGGAAATTTGCCTTCCGGCCATCGGCTGCAAACTCATCCGATCTGGACGAGCCCGCATCATGGACGTTAACGGTTATTCCATACCTTTTTATTCCTACGTGTTCGAACAGGCCGGGAAACCCGTTTACGTCTGGTGGTGTATATGGGATGCCGCCAGCCCGCCAAACCAGCCTGTGCCAAACCCCACGAGCGACGGCTCCCTTCCCGACAAGGAAATCCTTCAATCCGTGCTCAACGGCCGCCGCAACTCCGGACAGCAGGTGCTGGAAATCGCTTTGAGCGGCGCCGGGAGCGCGGGCCAAGCTGACGAGGTGTTGGCCGGATTGCTGCCGGACTTGATCTCCGTCCATCTCCCGGAATAAGCGGGGTTTGAAACCGGGGAACCTCTCGTGGCATCGGGATATTGACGGCACCATGAAGGAGACCCAGCAAAAAGGGGAGCCGCTCTTTGTGGGCTTTGCGCCGTTGAGGGACATGGCGGAAGGGGTGGGATTTGAACCCACGGTAGGTTTAACCCTACGCTCGATTTCGAGTCGAGTGCCTTCAACCGGACTCAGCCACCCTTCCTGGTGCCGCTTGCCCGAGCGTGATCGTTGGAAACGGGCGTTGCCGTTTCCGCAGGCCGTGGGCAGCGTCAGGGCACGATGGACTAAACCTGCACCGGCAACAAGGAAAAACCGGCCGGTGGAAGCGTGGGGGGTTAAAGGCTCTGGGTTTTGACCAGCGAATTTGTTTGCCAAGACATTTTCCCCGCGCATAGTGACCTCGGTCTGATGCTGGCGCAACGGCAATCCAATTTTCCTGCATGCCCAAGGCATACCGGGGGATAGACGAGGGATCTTCCTTTCAAAAGCCCGTTGCGGCGGAATCAGCTTCGATGGCTGCGGGGTGTAGCTTAGCTTGGTAGAGCGCCTGGTTTGGGACCAGGAGGTCGCAGGTTCGAATCCTGTCGCCCCGACCACTTTTCAGAAAGCGGTTTCATATGATCCTCTTCCGGATGTGCGGGCCGCGCTTATTCTAGGACGGTGTAAAGCGCGTCCTCGGGCAATTCGATGGTGGCTTGGGTGCCGTTGCGTTTCACCGGAACGGTGCCGGCGGGGTAGAGATTGGGATCAAGGGCGGTGGCTTTGGTGATGAACGGGTTGGCCAGAGTGAGCGTGGCATGCGTTTTTGCCACCAGCCATGGCGGAGTGCCATTGCTGACGATTTGCTCGCCGGCAACTTCTTTCCCGTCGGCCTTCACCATGGCGTCGCGCACGGTGAACCCGCTGAGCCGGGAAGTGGTCCCCGCTTGCAAGAGTATCCGGCGGGAAGCCGCGAGATCCTTGCCATCGAGGGAGACCGCGACGAGGGTGGCGTAGGCATTGGCGGATGCCCAGCGGGTTGCTCCCAGGTCGAACTTGCCGCCGGCCTCCTTGAGAAAGCCACAGACGCCCTGAACCTTCGGGGCGTTTATCGTGGCAACCCCGCGTTTCTGGTTGATCAAAAGCTGGCCGGTGAGCGAACGCACATCCCCGGTTTTCTCGTCGATGTAGCGCGCGAGATCGACAACGCGGTTGTTCCGGGCTTCGCCGCCGAATTTCACGACGACCGGGCCGACGAAAAACGCCGAGCGGCTGACCTCCTGGCGCACGGTAGAGGTTGGCGCGAAGCTGCCGGCGTCGCGGTTGGGATCGAAGCGGCCGGACTCGCTGATGATCGGGATGCGGCGCAGCCAGAGGTCGGCAAGGGAGCGTTCCTCATAGACGGCAGGCCCGGTGGCCTGGGCGATGTAGCCGAGACGAAAGGCCAGGGCGAAGGCCGGGAACTGGCCGCCCTGCATCGGGTAGTTGCCATACCACTTGAAGGCGGCATGGCTGCCGGCAACCGGCCACCACTTCGCCCGGGGATCCTTCATCCACTCCGGTGAACCGGCTCCGCCGGGATAAGCGAACCAGTAGGTAATGGCCACGCCGGTGAGCGACTCGTAGGCGGCCATCAGGAATGGCCCTTCGCTCTGGTAAAGGTTGGGATGCACCCAGGCGGTCTCGGTGATGATCATCGGATGGCCGAGGGTTTGCTTGAGGTTGCAGGGCAGCGGAGCGTCGCCACGGAGAACAGAGGCGTTTGTGAAAGCGTGGCCGGGATCGATCCGGTAGCCGTTGTTTTTCCCGACATGGGCGCCGCCCGTGTAGTAGTTCACCGCGGAGACATCCATCGGCGTGTAGGTGTAACGCTCGGTGTCGTCGAGCGTGACCTGGTCGGCGGAACGCCAGTTCATCGCGTTGGTGAGCGAGCGGATCCCGAGATCCTTTTTCAAATAGGTCTCGAGGCCGGCATAAAACTTTGTCTGGGTTTCGGCGAGGAATTCCAGTTGGTCGGCGAGCCGCTGGCCCATGCCGCCTTTTGCGGGCGGAGCGCCGCTGGTCAACTCGTAAAGACTGCGAAACCCGAGGACTTTGCCGGCGAGGTCGTCCCCGTCGGCAGGAGCTTTTTCCCATTTGGCCACCGCCTTGTCGATCGAGCCGTAACGGGAAACGGCCCAGGCGAAAAACTGGGAGCCGAGCAGTTTTTTCTGGGGCGGCTTGATTCCGTTGAACGTCCAAAACAGCAGCGAATCCTCGTTCTGCGCCTGGACGATGGCCACGGCGGGTTCATTCTTGAGGGGGACATTGTTGGCGTAAGGATTGGGCGTGGTGTAGAGGGCTTTGACCCAGGCGCGATAACCTTCCTGGAGTTTCGGGTTGAAAAAAAGAAGCCCCCACAACTGGCTCTTGGCGTAGCCCTCGATGCCCCAGCTCGCAGGCGCGGTGGCATTCGCCCAGTAAGGCGAGATGGTCAGGTAAATGCCGTGGCGCTTGCAGACCGCCGTCCACCTCAAGATGCCGTCGAGCACCTTGGGGTCCACATCGGTGACTTCCGCCCCTTCCTTGGCGTTGTAAAGCCCGGCATGGATGCGGACCATGTTGACCCCGCGCTTGGCCAGCCACGCGGCGTGGCGTTCCATTTCCTCGGGATTGAGGTTGGCCCCGTCGGAGACGACCGCCCAGAAGCGGATCGGTTGCCCGTCTCCCCGCACGAAGCTCATCCGGTCCTTGGACAGCCGGATGAAACCCCTCTCTCCCGCGATCTTTTCGTTGAGAAGCGACCGCAAATCGACCGCGGCCTCGGGAGAAAAGCGGTCGTCCTCGGCTGGGAAAGCCCATGCGTCGGAGGTGTCGGAGGTCCGGTTGGCGCCAGTGGCCGCCGTGGCCGCGGGGAAGATTGCCGGAAGGCACGCGAGAGTGGCAACAAACCAACAGCCAAGCGAAGAAAGCTTGAAGCGGGGATTCGAAGAGGCGGAGTTGTTTTTCATGGGGCGATGTTTCCGGGGGTTAGCGCGAGTTCAGGAAGGGCTCCGCGAGGGCGGAATAAACAGGTTCCCCAGCGGCATGAACTAGCTGGCAACGCGCACTTTTGTCCAGCTTCGAATGCATCGCCACAAGCGCCGGCGCGCCGACAATCGACTTGCTTCCCCGCGCGAACAGTGTTTGCTTTTCCGGTCCCTCCACCATGAGCAACGCCCCCGTTCAAGACGCCCCCGCACCGGAAACCGAAGACGACGGCGTGCGGGCGATCGAATATTTTGCCGGAGCCTACACGGCGCTGCGAACCGAGTTGGCGAAAGTGATTGTCGGCCAGGAGCAGGTCATCGACGAGTTGCTGATCGCCATCTTCACCCGCAGCCACGCCCTGCTCGTCGGCGTGCCCGGCCTCGCGAAAACGCTCCTCATATCGACCCTGTCGCAGGCGCTGCAGCTCAGCTTCAAGCGGATCCAATTCACGCCCGACCTGATGCCGAGCGACATCACCGGGACTGAGGTGATCTACCAGGACCCGGCGACAAACGAGCGGCAGTTCAAGTTCCTCCACGGCCCGATTTTCGCCAACGTCATCCTCGCGGACGAAATCAACCGGACCCCGCCGAAAACCCAGGCGGCGATGCTGGAAGCGATGCAGGAGCGCCGGGTGACGGTGGGAGGGACGACGTTCAAACTGCCTGATCCGTTCTTCGTCCTCGCCACGCAGAACCCGGTCGAGCAGGAGGGCACCTACCCGCTGCCGGAAGCCCAGCTCGACCGGTTTATGTTCATGATCAACGTGGACTACCCGAGCCCGCAGGAGGAGATCCTGGTGATGAAGCGCGGCACGGCGCAGGCTCTCGAGCCGGTGCAGCCGGTTCTGGGAACCGAGCAAATCCTCTACCTCCAAAACGCCGTGCGGCGGATGCCGGTGGCGGACCACGTCTTCGGCTACGCGCAACACCTGGCTGGCGCCACGCGCGCGAAGACGGCGCAGGGACTCGATTTTTGCAAGCAATGGCTGACCTGGGGGGCCGGCCCGCGCGCCGCGATGAACCTCGTGCTGGCGGCCAAGGCCCACGCCCTGCTCCACGGCCAGGTTTACGTGGGTTGCGAAAACGTCGCCGAGGTCGCCCTGCCGATCATGCGCCACCGCATGATCCCGAATTTTACGGCGCAGAGCGAGGGCATCTCCTCCGATGACATTACCCGGAGACTCTTGAAGGAGGTTCGGCCGAACAAAGGGGAGTAAAGCCGGGGCCGCGGACGGCGGGGTTCCCCCTGCCGGACGGCACGATGCTTCCAGACACTGTTTTCTTCATCCGCCAACATGGCATCCGCACCCCAACTGCTCGACCCGGCCGCCATCCACAAGGCCGAACTGCTCGGCCTGCAGGCGCGCCAGATCGTCGAGGGCTACATGGTGGGCGAGCACAAGTCGCCCTACCGCGGGTTCGCCATCGAGTTTTCGCAGCACCGGGAATACGTGCCCGGCGACGACACCCGCCACCTGGACTGGAAGGTGCTCGGCCGCAGCGACCGCTACTACATCAAGCAATACGAGCAGGAGACCAACTACGTGGCCCACCTGCTCGTGGACGGCAGCGAGTCGATGCAGTATGGCTCCGGAAAAACCACCAAGTTCGACTACGCGAGGACAGTCGCGGCGTGCCTGGCCTACATCATCCTCCTGCAGCGCGACGCCGTGACGCTCGGCGTGTTCGACACCGTGACGCGCAGCTATTTTCCCCGCACCGACAACCTGGCCTCCATCCACGGCCTGATGGCCGTGCTCTCGGGGTTTGTCCCCGGCGAGAAGACCCGGATCGCAGACGTGCTGCACGAGATGGCGAGCCAGGTGAAGCGCAAGGGGATTTTCATCCTGATCAGCGATTGTTTCGACGAGGTGGACGAGGTTTTGCGGGGGATCCAGCACTTGCGGTTCAGCGGCAGCGAGGTGATCTTGTTCCACGTCATGGACCCCGCCGAGCTGACATTTCCGTTCAAGGGGAGCGTGCAATTCCGCGGGCTGGAGGAGACGGGAAACCTGATCACACGGCCTGCGGAGCTGCGCAAAAGCTACCTGAGCGAGGTGCGCGGGTTCATCGACAAACTCCGGTCCGGCTGCGAGACGAACGGCTGCAACTACGTGCAGATCAACACGGCGCAGCCCTGGCACGAGGTGCTGAGCGGCTACCTGGCGACCCGCCAACACCGCTATGGGTGAGACCGAGGACGCCGGATGACGTTTCTCAATCCGCTGTTGCTATTCGGGATCGCAGCCATCGCGGCGCCGATCATCATCCACATGTTCATGAACCGCCGGATCAAACGGGTGGTCTGGGCGGCGATGCGGTTCCTGCAGGCCAGCGTGCTGAAGAACCAGAAGCGGATGGAGATCGAAGACCTCCTGCTGCTCGCGCTCCGGTGCCTGGTCCTCATCCTGCTGGCGCTGGCGCTCGCGCGGCCGGTGATCGGCCGGGTTGCGGACACCGGTGCGGGAAAGGGCGGCGAGACGGCGGTCATCGCTCTCGACAACTCCTACAGCATGGGCCAGAGCGACGGCGGCGCGTCCCGTTTCGACCAGGCGCGAAAGGTCGCCGAGCAGGTCATCGATTCGCTTCCCTCGGGATCCTCCGTTGCGGTGATGCTGTTTTCCGATGTGGTGCGGGCCTCGATCGCGGAGCCGACATACGACCTGACCCTCGCGCGCAAGGTGGTGCGCGACGCGGCGCTTTCGGACCGTTCCACCGACGTTCAGGCCGCGGTGAGGCAGGCTGTCGAGACGATCGGGCGCCACGCCTCGACCGCGCAGGGGATTTATCTCGTCACCGACGGGCAGGCCGCAGGGTGGAAAAAGTTCAACGACATCACGGGCATGCTCCGCAGCCCGGCGGTGAAGTCGCGCCTCATTCTGGTCGGCGACGAAGAAACCCACAACCTCGGCATCAAAGACCTGCGGCAGGCCGGCACGGTGGTGGCCGTGGGGGACAACATCCCGTTCGACGTCGAGGTGGGCAACTTCGGCGAAGCGGAGGCGAAGGACGTGCCGGTCCGGATCGCGGTCAATGAAGACCCGCCGTGCGACGAGGGGGTCATCCCGTCGATCCCGCCCGGGGGCTCGAAGCACCTGACGCTTTTCGCGAAATTCCGTGCCCCGGGGTATCACACGGTGACCGCGCAGATCAACCCGGACCACCTTCCGGCAGACGACCGGCGGACGATCGCGGTGCGCGCAACCGACGACCTGCGCATCCTCTTGGTCGATGGAGACTCGAAATCCGGGGCGCCGGACAGCGCGACATTTTTTCTGCGCAATGCACTGACTCCGGTGCCAGCCGCCGAACGCGATCAATATGCCGTCAAGACCAAGACCATCGCCCCCGAGGAGCTCGACACGACGAAGCTGGGCGACTACGAGGCGGTGGTGCTGGCGGACGTGCCGACGATTTCGCCCTCGGCCGTGGGGGCGGTGGCCGCCTACCTGAACCGCGGAGGCGGCCTGGTTGTTTTTCCCGGGCCGAAAACGGACGCCAACTTTTACAACGGGATCCTGGGAAAGAAATCCGGCTTCCTCCCGGCGACGCTCGGCGCGATCCGGGGCGAGCCGGATCAAACCGAAACGTTCTTGTCGCTCCAGGGCCAGGGCTACTCGCACCCGATCGTTTCCCTTTGGAACGACCCGGGGGCGGGGACGCTGGCCAGCGCGCACTTTTACAGGAGCTTCGAGCTGAAGCCCGTTGCCGGCCACACCGCGGAGGCGGGCGAGGCGCAGACCATCCTGAAATACGGCGACGGATCTCCCGCCATGATGGAGCGGACGTGGGGGCGGGGACGTGTCATTCTCTTTGCCAGCACCGCCAACACCGCCTGGAACGATCTGCCTCTGCGGCCCGCTTTCCTGCCGCTGATCGACCGGGCGCTCTGGGCGATCCTGGGCCGGCAGGATGCCCGTCTGAATATCCCCGTCGGCTCCCCGTTCGAGTTTGTGTGCAGTCCAGACTGGGTCAACAAGGACGCGCTCATCACCGGGCCGGGCGACAAGAACGGCGCCGGCTCGCTGCGGCGCATCGGCATGCAGGGAGGGGTGCCACTGCTGCATTTCGAGGAGACCGAGAAGGCCGGAGCTTATGAGGCGCGGATCAAGAGCGACCCGCCGCAGGCCGTGAAATTCGCCGTCCAATCGAACGCGGCGGAATCGGATCTCGAGGGGCTCTCGCCCTCGCAACTCGAGGCCCTGGCCGCGACTTCGCAGGTCATCCGGTGGACGCCGGAGACACATTTGGACGAGCAGCTTGCCCGGCAACACGGGGGCGCGGCCGGCGCCGACCTGTGGATCGTCCTGACGGTGCTCGCGATCGTTGTGGCCTGCGCCGAGCTGGTGTTGGCCGGTCTGTTCAGCGCGACAAAATGATCCAGTTCCTGCTCAAATTTCTCGGTGTGAAAATCGACGCGGCCCAGGAGGTGACCTCCGTGAGCCTGCAGTTGCGCCACGCCGATTGGCTGGGGTCGGCGGTGTTCATCGCGCTGCTGGTGGCGGTGTTCGCTTGGGCGGTTTACCGCTACGTCGGCGGGCACCGGGAACTGGGGGCCGCCCGGCGGCGCTGGCTCACCAGCCTGCGGCTCGCCCTGTTTTTCCTGCTGCTCTTCATCCTGCTGCGGCCCGTGTTTTCCTTCACGGTCGAGAACCGTCTGCGGCGGACGTTCATCGCGCTGCTGGACAAGAGCGCGAGCATGGAGATCGAGGACCTTAGGAACACCGACACCGACCTGAAACGGGCCGCCCTCGGAAAGGGGATCATTGGGCGGCTCGACCAGGCTGTTGACCCGAAGCACGCCGCCGAGGCCGGGCACATCTCGAGGTCCGGACTCGTGAAATCGGTCTTCGAAAACCGGCAGCTCGACCTGATCAACGGCCTCAAAAAGAAATACAACATCGAGTTTTTCCAGTTCGACCGCGCCCTCCGGGAGTCGGGGGCGGAGGATTTTCTCCAGCAGACGCCGCCCGGCAGCGAGACCGCGCAGTCCACGGCGATCGGCGACGCGGTCCGCGAGGTGATCAACCGGAAACGCGGGCAGCCGGTGGCGGGGATTTTTGTCATTACCGACGGGGCGAACAACAGCGGGAGCGACCCCCTCGAGGCAGCCGTCGCAGCGGGTGCAGACCACATGCCGCTGTATGTTTACGGGGTCGGAATCACGTCCCCGCGGGACATCATCGTGGACAGCGTGTTCACGCCCGAAGTGGCGTTCATCAAGGACGAGGTGCCGGTGACGGTGCGGGTGCGCGGCCAGGGGATGAAAGGCCAGACGGCCCGCTTGTCTCTGAAACTCGGCGGGGAGGAGGTGGCGTCCAAGGACATCGGATTCTCCGACGACGGCGAGCAGGCGGTGCCGCTGACGTTCACCCCGCAGAAGCCGGGCGAGTTCGACCTGACGGCGTCGATCCCGCCGCGCGAGGACGAGACGGTCAAGGACAACAACTCCGCCTCCCAGCGGCTGCGCGTCATCGACAGCAAAATCAAGGTGTTGTTCGTGGAGCAGGAGCCACGGTGGGAGTTCCGGTTTATCCAGAGCGTGCTGCTGCGCGACCGGCGGGTTGACCCGAGGTTTCTGCTCTTCCAGGCGGACCCGAAGCTGGCGGCGGGGGAAGGCTCCCCCTACCTCGAGAAATTTCCCGCCAAAGAAGATCTCATCAATTGCGACCTGGTGATCATCGGCGACGTGGACGCCAAGTCGTTCACCCCGGAGCAAATGGACACGCTGGCCGAGTTCGTCACGAAATTCGGGGGGGCGATCGTGTTCATCGCCGGCCAGCAATTCGATCCCGCCTCCTACGCCAACACCCCCCTGGAAAAACTCCTGCCCATCGAGATAGACTCCTCCAGCGCATTGCAGCGCGGGATGACAAACCGTCCGACGACGCTGGTTTTGACCGGGCTGGGGCGGACGAACCCGATGCTCAGGCTTTCTCCCGACGAACAGGAGAACGCGGAGATCTGGCGCAACTTTCCGCCCATCCAGTGGATCAACCGGGTCTCCCGCGCCAAGGCGGGGGCGCAGGTTCTGGTCGAGGACACCGACCCTGCAAAGGCGACGCGCCAGAGCAGGATGCCGGCCATGGCGCTGCAGCAATACGGGGTCGGGCAGGTTCTTTACATCGGGACCGACAACACGTGGCGGTGGCGGCAGGAAGGGAATGTCGGCTACTACCCCCTGCTCTGGGGCCAGATCGTCCAGCGCATGGCGCTCGCCCACTTGCTGGGAGGATCGAAGCGCACGCAGCTCAGCGCGGACAAACAACACTACACCACGGCCGAACGCGTCACGGTCCTGGCGAGGCTCTACGACAAGAGCTTCAATCCCGTCAGCGAGCCGTCGGCCGATGGGTTTTACACGGTGGAAACGGCCTCCGGCCAAGAAGCGTCGCCGAAGCAGACCGTGCCGTTGAGAGCACTGCCGGACCAGCCCGGCATGTATCGCGGCGACTTCGTCGCGGTGACGCCAGGGTCCTACAAGTTTTCCGTCGAGGGCGACCAGGACACCGTCCTCGGGTTTTCCGTCACGAAACCGCGCTTCGAACTGGGGGAGACGGCGATGAACGAGCCGCTTTTGAAGGAAATGGGACGCGCGAGCGGCGGCGGGTTTTTCCGCGAGGAGGATTTGTGGTCGCTTGTCGGGAAGCTCTCCCAAAAAGACGAACGGATCGCCCGCGTGGTGGACGCGGACATCTGGTCGTCTCCATTCTACTTCCTGCTCGTCGTTCTGCTGGCCGCCGCGGAATGGATGCTGCGCAAAAAATCCGAACTGAAATGAAACCCGCCCCGCCCTCCAACATCGCGGACTACCTGAGCAGCCTGCAACGGCGCATCAGCGATGTTCGCGGCAAGCGGCTGGCCGTGAAAACGATGACGGGAACCGCCCTGGCGACCAGCGTCGTGGTCGCGGTGTTCGCGTCCGAAGCGATCCTGGACCGGCTGGTCAACCTGCCGTGGATTGCGCGGGCGGTTGTGTTCTTCGCGTGCCTTGGTGGCTCCGCCTTCTTGCTGTGGAAGGAGAGCATCAGGCCCCTCCGCAAACGGCTCGACGACGACGCGGTCGCCCTTTTGATCGAATACGGTTTGCCGGCATTCCGGACCCGCTTCATCGCCTCGATCCAGCTCGCGCGGGACGCGGGATTACGCTCCTCGTCGCTGGTGCGGGCGCTGCTGGTTCAAACCGCGGCGCTCGCCAATTCGCTCGATTTCAGGGACGTGGTGAAAACCGCGCGGCTCAGGCGCACCCTGCTCCGGTGCGCGGGTGTCGTCGCCGTGGCGTGCGCCCTCCTGCATTTCAGCGGCGAAGCCGGAGTTCCCCTGCTCGAACGGGCCTTGCTCTTCAACGTGCCGCTTCCCGGCTGGACCCATATTTTGAGCGTGACGGGCGCGAAGAATATCGGCGTCGGGGAAGACTTGAAGATCGAGGTGACGGCCGGAGGGATCATCCCCTCCCAAGGGCGCCTCATCACCACGAACGCGGCGGGGCAGAAACGGGAATTCGCGCTGATGCCGGACCCGAAGCAACCCGGGCGGTTTGGCACCGTCATCCGCAGCCCGCAGGAATCGTTCAGCTATCTCGTGAAATTGGGCGACGCCACTTCGCTCTCCTACCAGGTGAAGACCTTCGCGAGACCGACGGTGGCGGATGTCGAGTGCGAGCAGGTTTATCCGGCCTACGTGGGCCTTCCACCTGTGAAGCGCAAGGTCGGCGAGCTGTCCCTGCTCGTCGGAAGCCGGCTCCGGGTGACCGTCAAGGCGAGCATGGGCATCGGCAAAGCTTCGCTGCGGCTTGCGGGGTTGGATCGGGAGACACCCATGCAGGTCGATCCCAAAGACAAGGCCCTCCTCCACGGTGAGATTCCAATCCCTCCCAAGGACCTGACCGGATTCTCCGTCCGCCTTGTCAGCACGGACGGCATCGAATCCGGGGAGGGCGTGGTGTACCGCATCGACCTGGTGCCAGACCGCGAACCCTCGGTGAAGATCGTCGTCCCGGCACGGCGGGAAGAAGTGGCCACCCCGCAGGCCGTTCTGAGGATCGCGTTCGAAGCAAAGGACGACTATGGGATCTCGAAGGCCGCGCTGCATTTCACCGTGGACCAAGGGGAGGAAAAGACAATCGAGTTCGACCTTGGAAAACGCGCGGAAAAGACCGTGACGCGCCGGTTTGACTGGAAGCTCGGCTCCCTGCAGCCGCAGGCGGGGGACGGCAGCACGGTCGAGTTCTGGATCACGGTCGCCGACAACAACACCGCAACCGGGCCGGGCACCGCCGCGACCGACCATTACCAGACAAGGCTTGTCACCGACGACCAGAAGCGGCTGGACATGGCAAACCGCCTGCACGAAACTATGATTGGGGTGTCTGAAATCACGGAAAGCCAGCAGGAACTCAACAAGACCCTTGGCGAACCATTGTTCGAAAAACAAAAACCATGAACGCCTTGATCCCCGGAATGCTTTTTGGAGTTCTGGCGCTTGTTTCCGGCCCCGTTGCCGGCACTGCGGCAGACGCGCAGTCAAACCCGCAGGAAACCTCTGACCAGTCCCCCGCCGAAATCGCGCGCCGGGGAGTCGCCAGGCAGGTGCAGATTCAGAGCAGCTCGCAGAAACTGGAAAACGAAATCGGCGCGATGATCGACGAATACGACCGCAACGGGTTGAACGGCGACGAGATCAAGAGCCTGAAGAATTTGAAATCCATCCTCTCGCGCCTGAGCGACACGGACATGGAGAAGATTGTCGTCCTCCTGAGAAACGCGTCCGAGCCCGCGGGAGGAAAGGCGACGCTCGCGGCGATCTCCGGGGCCTACGCGCAGCAGAAGGGCGTGCTGGTGCAACTGAAACAGATCCTCGCTTCGTATGCGGCCGAGCAGGAAGCGCTCGAACTCGCGGAGAACGCCGGGCAGCTCGCGGACCGCCAGGCCGCCATCCTCCAGGCGGGAATTGAAACAGCCCAATGGTCTCTCACGGGGGCCAAGCCCACGGAAGGCGCGATCGAGGCGTCGCTGCAAGCGCAGGAGGCCGAACAAAAAGCCATCGCCGACGAGTCGAAGATCTTCCAGGAAAAGATCCGCGCGTTTGCCAAAAAGACGGGCAACAGCGAGGTCGCGGAGCGCTTCAACAAAGGGGCCGAGGACATTTCAAAAATCGTCCCGAGCCTCGAGGCCGCGAAGGATTCCCTCGCGGGGAAAAAGCTGTTCGAGGCGGTGGCCAGCGAGAAGACGGCCCGCGACCAGATGCGGCAATTGGCGCGCACGATCACCCCTCCCCGCGAAGCATCGGAGCTCCTGAGGGAAGCATCCGTGGCCCTGGACAAGATGATTTCCCAGCAGAAAGCCATGCTCGCGACAACACGGGAATCCCACCCGAAGCCCATCAACCAGTGGCTCGCCGATGAGCTGAAGAAGAAAACGGGGACGGCATTGGCGCAGTTGTCCAAAAAACCCGAGACAGCCGGCCTGCTTTCCCTGCCGCCGGAAGAGATGGCCCAGGAAGAGCCTGTCAAAAAGATCTACGACGGTTACACGAAAAACGTGATGGAACCTCTCTCCGGCATGGAGGACCGCCAAGGGGACATGGCGAACCAGGCGGACCTTCTGAGCCAGGATCTCGACAGGCCCGCGAAACCCGCCGCCGAGCTGCTGAGATCCGCAATCCCGCCGATGCGGGACGCGCGCACGGCGCTCAATGAAAAAGATTCGACCACCGCGGCGAAACACGAGGAGAACGCGGTCGCCGCGATGGAAAAAGCGAAAGCCAGCCTCGAACAGCAACTCGCCGCCGCGGAGAAGTCGGAGGCGCTGGCCGGAGACAAGACCGGCGATCTGAAGGAGATCCAAAAACAGACCAAGGAACTGAAGGCGGAGCAGGTGGAACTTGCCAAGGCGACGTCCGCCCCGATGACGCAGGAGCAGGCGGCGGCAGCCACCCAGAAGCAGGCCGGACTCCAGCAAAAAGCGGCCCAGCTTCAGCAGCAGGCGGCCGCCGATGCGCCCGCCGCCGCCGCAACTCTCGGCGCCGCCGCGGCCAACATGAAGCAGGCGGCGTCCGCGATGGGCGACGCGGGGCAGGCACCCCAGGCACAGGCCCAACAGCAACTGGCGGCGCAGAACCTCGAAAAGGCTGGCCAGCAGCTCGATCAGCAGATCGAAGAGCTTGGCACACCGCCGTCTGCGGCGGATGCGGCCGCGGACGCCGCACAAGCCGCGGCTGCGGTGGCCCAGGCCCAGGCCCAACTGGACCAAGCCATGCAGCAGATGACCAAGACCGACGCCCCTCAGGCAGCGGCCGCACCGTTGGCCGCCGCCGCGCAGGAGGTGGGCGACGCTGCCGCACAAGCCACGGGACTTCCGCCGGATGCGAACCAAGCGATGCAAGCCGCGGCCGGCGATCTCGCGGCGGCGGCAGGCCAAGCGGCGGCGGGCCAGGGGCAGAAAGCACAAGCCAGCGGGAGCAAAGCGCAGGCTGCCCTGGCACACGCGGCTGCCGCGCTCGCCCAAGCGCAGGCGGGCATTGCCGGTGCTCCGGACGCTCCCGGTTCTCCGGGCGCACCCGTCACCGCTGATGAACCGGGCATGCCGGGCCCGAGTTCCGGCGACGGCAAGGGTTCCCAGGGTGACGGAGGAAACGCTCAGGCGGGTGGCCGCAAGACAGGCGGCAAGGGCCAATTTCTGGGCCTGCCGGCACGCGACCGCGCGGCCATCCAACAGGCGCAGTCCGAGAAATACCCGCAGCAATACGCCACGAAGGTCGAGCAGTACCTGAAGAATCTCGCCGATGAAAGCAGCCGCCACTAGTCCTGCCGCACCGCGCGCGTTTTCCGGCAGCCGGTGGATCTGCACGGCCGGGCTTCTTGCCATCCTGCTTCTGGCGTGCTCCGCCGGTTCCGCCGACGACCAGACCACGGATAAAGAGGTCACCGTGAAAGTCACCCCCGAGATCAGGAAGTTGATCCAGGGCGGGCTCAAATACCTTGCCAGCAAGCAGCGCATCGATGGTTCCTGGTCGCTCAAGGAGGGGCGCATGGGACATTCCGTGGCGATCACCGGGTATGCACTGCTCGCGTTCATGGCGGCGGGCAACCTCCCCCACGAGGGGGAATACGCGAAGAACGTGACCGCCGGGATGCAGTTCCTTCTCGACTCCGCGCAGCCGGACGGCCTTTTCCGCAATGTTTCCGCCGGGCAATACATGTATAACCACGGCATCGCCACGATCGCCCTGGCCGAGCTGTATGGGGAATCCCACGCCCCGGCACTCCGGGCGAAACTCCAGCGGGCGGTCGATATCATCCTCAAAGCGCAGAACCCGGCCGGGGGATGGCGCTATACCCCCCAGCCCAATGACGCGGACATCTCCGTGACGGTCGTGCAGGCGGTCGCCCTGCGCGCCGCCCAAGACGCGGGCCTGTCGATCCCGAAGGAAGCGATTGCCAAGGCCATCGAATACGTCAACTCGTGCTACAATGCGAGCAAGAAGGGGTTTTCCTACCAGCCGGGAGGCGCGCCGGGGTTTGCCCGGACGGCGGCGGCGATTTATTCGCTGCAGGTTCTCGGGAAATACGATGATCCGCACGTGAAAGCGGGGTCCGGATTTCTGGCCGCCACCACGGACCGCGCCCAATGGAGCTACGGCAACTACTATGCCGCACCCGCCCAGTATATGATCGGCGGCGACACCTGGCGGTCGTGGTATGCGCAGACCAGCGCGTCTCTTGCCAAGACCGCGCGGCACGAGGGAGACATGGTTTACTGGGATACGGCAACCGATCCTGGAACCCCGGGGCCAGTTTTCAGCACCGCCGTGTTTGTGCACGTCCTCGCGATGCCCTATCACCTGATGCCGCTCTATCAACGCTAGCAGCCTGGTTGCCAATGAACAGCCGATCAGCCGGTCTGGGAAAATGGGTTTGCCTTCTCTGCTTGTTGCCGCTGCTCCGGTGCTGGGCGGGTTCGGTGCGGCTGCTCAACGGGGAAACGCACAGCGGGAAGGTGTCGTTTTCGGGAAACGCCTTGGCCGTCACCGATGCCACCGCCACAGCGACGTTCGACCTGGCGAACATCCTCGTCGCGGACTTCGGGGAGAACGGGGCTTCCGAAGCGGCCTCCTTCCCCGAGGGGGTCATCCTCAGCAACGGATCATTTGTCGTCGGGACAATCAGGGCTCTCGACGGGCTCACAGTCCAATTGGGTGCCGCGCCACAACAAACCGCCGTTCCGATGTCCTCGGTTTCCGCCGTCGTGTTCTCACCCACCCCCCGCGCCACCATCAGCCGGGTCCCGAACGGCAAAACAGGGGCGGTGTTTTCGGACGGCGATTTTTTCGAGGGGGAAATTTCCGGCATCAAAAACAATATCGTGACGATCAATTCGCCGCTTTTCGGGCCCCAGCGGTTTGCGGTCGGAACCCGCGTTTCCGCCGTCGTTTTGCGCGGCATCCAGCCGGGGGCTCCGCGCTACGAGATCTCGGCAAAAAACGGCACCCGTTATTTCGCGAGCGACCTGATGGTCACCGGCGACGGGATCGCCCTGAACGACACGGTTTTCGGCCAGGCGAAAATCGCCGAGAAAGACCTCGATGAAATCCGGGCCGGCAGCGGGCGGCACCAGCTTCTCTCCGATCTGAAACCCGTGGCGGCGGTCACCGCCTCCGGGGCGGACGCCACGAAATCCGTATCTGTCCAAGATGAGGGAGATGGCCTCCGCGCGCTGTCTGCCGGAGCCAATGTGGCGGTGAGCTACGCGATCCCTCCCGGATTCAATACTTTCCTGTGCAGGATCGCCGTGCCTCAGGAATCTCCGCCGCGCACCCGCCTGGTTTTTTCCGTTTCCTGCGATGGGATAATCGTCTTTCGCAGCAACCCGGTCGCCCCCGGCTCGAACCCGCAAAACCTCCGGGTCAACCTGGGAACCGCGCGGCGGATGACGCTTCGCGCCGAGCCCGCACAGCCCGATTCCGGTGCTGCTGCCGGCAAATGGATCGAGCCGATATTATTGCATCCCTAAGCTATAAGGAGTGGCGGATAAATTCCAAGGCCAGCACGGCGTAGCAGGTCACCAGCGTCGGATCTTTCTCCATCCAGCGCCCGCTCTCGTTGCTCCATGACCCGTCCGGCTTTTGCAGGTTGATGAGTTTCAACGCCATTTCCTTCCGCCAGTCCACCTTGCGGCCGTCCGCCATCTCCAGCTCCGGGGGGCCGTAGGCGAAGAGCGCTTTGACCATCATGTAATAATAGTAGTAGAGGCCGTCCGCGCCCATCCCCGGATTTTCCTCGAGGGTATAGTGGTTGCGGAGCCAACCGACCACCGCGGAAACCCGGGGATCGTCTTTCTTCACGTCGGCATAGATATAACTGAGCAGGCCAGCATAGCTCATGCTGCCGTAGGACCGCAACGATTTCTTCCCGTCCGCCGACACCGATTCGCCGGCTTTGCTAACACCCGGGGCATAGACGAAGCCTCCCTGGTCATTAGGATCTGCGGTCACCCAAGATGCCTTGTTTGCGCCGGGCAGGTTCTGGCAGCGCTGGACGAATTCGACGACCGCCTGCCAGTTGAGGTCTTTGGCGGCGGCCGGCAAATCCTGCACGGCATCGCTCTTTCCCGCATGGAGCGCCTCGATAGCCATGACGGTGTTCGAGAGATCCGGTTTGCCGCTGTCCGTGCCCGCCGGTCCGTACCCGATGCCGCCATCCAGCGATTCGTCGGGCATGTTTTTCGCCTGTTGGCCCACGATGAAATTTCTGGCTGCACGGACCGCGGGCCCGAGCTTCGGGTCGTCGGCGGCCGCGAGAGCGACGAGCGAAAGGGACGTGTTGTAGTTGGCAAGCCCTTTGAGGTAGATGCCGCCGTCGGGTTGGGCCGCCTTCATCAGGGAGGCATACCCGTTCTGAATGAAAGGGGGCTTTTCCTTCCGCCACTTGCCGGAAGGTTCGAGCATGAACGCCGTCAGGGGAAGCGCCGTGAGTGCGGGATAGTCCGGCAGCGACCAGGAACCGTCGGCATTCTGGCTCTTTTGAAGCCACGCGAGCCCTTTGTCGATGGCGATTTGGACCTCGTTGCGAAGCGAGGCGTTGTCGGTTTTGACCGACAGATCGGCAGCCAGTAGCGTTTGCGAAAGCGCGAGGATCGAGAAGAGGAGTTTCATTTTTCAGGTTGGGCCTGTGATGTTGGAGGATCCGACAAAAACTGAAAGGTTATTTCCACGGGAGTGCCGGCGGCAGGAACCTTGCCGCTTCGAGCGCGCCAGTTGGTGTCATCCCGGTTGCCGTCGCGCGGGTTGTTGATGAGGGCTGCGGGGTCCGTAACCAATGCGACAACCGAGCCTTCCGCTTGGGCGAGAAACCGCTTTTGGTAGATGGCCGAGCCGGTGTAGGTCCATGGCCCGGTTGTCATCGGGGCCTTGGCCATCCGGTCGTCAATCCATTCCTCGGCACGGACCTGGCGCGGGTCGCCGCCATCTTTCCACGATACCAGGATGTCCACGCTATCGCCCTTGAGCTCGGGAGCAGACTTGAGGGTGCTGGCGGTGATTTGTTCCGGCGGAAGATCCGCGATTTCCGGTGTTTGACGGGCGCCGAGCAACAGCATCGCGATATTCAGCTGATAGGGCGAAACCGCGGTCGCCAACAGGCTCTCGTGAGTTTTCCCCTGGTCGGTCACCAGCAGGTATTCCAGCAGGCCCTCCGCCATGTTGACCGTCCCCGGAAACCGGACCGTCCTCGCCCGCTTGTCCACCGATATTTTGCCGATGGTGAAACGGTTGCTGCTTCCTTCTGGGCCGCCCGTTCCTGCCGCCATATCCCCGGCGGGAGCGGCAGAAAGCAGAGCCAGCAAGACCGTGGCAGCCAAAGTGCCGCCGGAGAGGGATGCTCGCATTGAAAGAGAGTAAAATAAAGCACCGGGAAAACAAGCCCGGCTTCGCCGGATCACGCGCTCCCATTTCCCGGAGCCGGCTCTCCCGCCGCAACAGGGCTCGCTGACGCTGTATGCGGGGATCTTTGGGGATGGCCTCATCCTCGTCGCGAGCGGCACCAGCGGCGATCACGGCCATTACGCCGAGTATGCTCCGGGCAACTGAGGGCCGCGCAGATAACGCTGCACGCCGCCCCAAAAAAGATCTGTGCGGCCCTCAGGGTTCTCCGCCGGTGAGCTCCCTGTAAAACCTGCGCACGGCCGCCTCGGCGGCTTCCGGCGGAGCCAGTGCGGCGAGTTTCTCCTGCCCGGCGGCGCTTGCGATCCACGCGCGGGTTCTTTGCAGGGCGGCATCCTCTTTTTTTGCGGCGAGCTGGCTGGCGGGTTTGATATCCGGGCGGTTGGGGATGAGCGGCGGAGGGGCGGCAGGGGCGGCAGCCTTCCCGGTTCCGACGCCGAGCCATTCCTGGAGTTCGGGCAGGATGTCGGCGGGCGTCTGGAACCGCTGCCAGACCTGCTCGTCGTGGCCGGGATCGATCTGTTCGATGAACTCGGTCGCGAGGTTGTAGGACGTGTTGGCCCGGATGAACTCCCGGCACTTGTCGCAGTGCATTTTGATGCGGCCCTTCGTTCCGGTGCTGTATTTTCGCGGTTCCATTCCCTGTGATTGTCGTTCTGGCAAGGGCGTTCGTCCAATCCTTTCGCGCGCGGCAAACCCGCCGGCCGCTATTGCGCGTGGCGGGCCTCCCCCTGCCGGCGGCGCAATTCGAAGCGGCGGGTTTTGCCGCTGACCGTCTTCGGCAGTTCCGCCACAAACTCGATTTCTCGGGGGTATTTGTAGGGGGCAACAAGGTGCTTGCAGTGGTCCTGCAATCCGCGCCTGGTGTCGTCGGTGGGCTCATGGCCGTGCCGCAGCACGACAAACGCCTTCACGATCTGGCCCCTCACCTCGTCGGGCTTGCCGATGACCGCCACATCCAGGACCGCCGCGTGCGAGGCCAGCGCGCTCTCGACTTCGAACGGCCCGATCCGGTAGCCGGAACTCTTGATCACGTCGTCCTTGCGCCCGATAAACCAAAAATAGCCCTCCGCATCGCGGGTGGCGCGGTCGCCGGTCAGATACCATTCTCCGCGGAAGTGGCGCGTGGTTTGTTCCGGGCATTTCCAGTATTCTTTGAAAATTCCAACCGGTCGGTTTTCGCCCAACCGGACGGCGATTTCCCCTTCTTCGCCATCGGGAACGGGCTCGAGGTGGTCATCGACCAGGCACACTTCGTAGCCCGGAGTCGCCCGGCCCATCGAGCCGGGCACCACGGGATATCCGAGGCTCTTGAAATTGCCGATGAGGATGACGGTCTCGGATTGTCCGTAGCCCTCGTAAACCGGCAGGCCGGTGGCGGCTTTCCACGCGTGAAAAACGCTCGGGTTGAGAGGTTCGCCGGCCGTGACGCAATGCCGGAGGCACGGGAAGCGGCGATTGCCGAGATCCTCCCGCACTATCATGCGCAGGGCCGTGGGCGGAGCGCAGAGGCTCGTAATCGGGTAGGATCCCAAAACATCCAGCATGTGCGCGGCAGAAAATTTTCCCCGCGCGTCCCAGACGAAAAGGCACGCCCCGCAATGCCAGGGGCCGAAAAAGCTCGACCAAGCGGCTTTGGCCCAGCCGAGGTCGGCGGTGTTCCAATGGACATCTGCAGGGCCGAGATCGAGCCAGAGTTTCCCGGTGACTTCATGGCCGAGGCCGTAGCTGGACTGGGTGTGCAGCACCATCTTGGGGCTGCCGGTGGTGGCGCTTGTAAAGTAGATGATACCCGGCGCGGCGGCCCGGGTAGCCGGCCCGGCAAACTCCGGCCCCGCGTGCAGCAGGGCTTCCCCGAGATGAAGCCAGCCGGGCATCGGGGAATCGATCTGCCATCCGATGCCCGCAAAGCCGGGGAGCTTGCCGGCCCCTTCGGAATCGGTGACCACGGCGCGGATGCCGCCAACCTCGATCCGGTAAGCCAGATCGTGCGGGGTAAGCTGGGGCGTGCAGGGAACCGGCACAGCGCCGAGGCGGGTCAGGCCGAGCATGGAGATCCACCACTCGGGAACCCGCGGCAGCATCACCATCGCCGGATCGCCGGGGAGGATTCCAGATTCCTGGAAAACGCTGGCCGCGCGCCGGCTGAGCTCGCCCAGTTCGGCGAAAGTGAAACGGAGCTCACGGGTCCGGCCATCGTTGACCCACCAAAGCGCCAAGGCCTCGGGTTGTTCTCCGGCCCACCGGTCAAACACATCGGTGGCAAAATTGAAATACTCGGGCTGGTCAATCATTGACTGCCCTGTGGGTATCTGCATGCCCAGCGCAGTTCAACCGTTATCATGCGGATCCCGCAAAAATCTTGATCTCCTCCCGTTCCCACCCGACACTCACGCCGGAATAACCGGATTCGTCCGCTGATCCTCAAACCCCGGAGCCACCGCATGAAATCCTGCCTCACAACTTCGGTTCTCTTGCTATCGATCGCGGCCCTGCACGCCGGCGATACGCCGCCCCCGAGCCTTCGGGCGACCGTCAACTCGCTGGATGCCCCGCAGGTCCAAAAGGCGCTCGATGCCTTGCAGTCAAATTTCCTTTCTCCGTCCTCCCTAGACGAAAACTCGAAGCAAAAAGCGATGCTGGAAGGGCTGCTCCGGCGGCTCTCGCCGGGGGCGGCGATCCTCGCGGCGGACAACGTGAAAGACCGGCCGGAGCCCGTTCCTTTCCTCGCGGAAATCCTGGACGACCGCGCGGGCTATATCCGGCCCGGAAAGCTCGATGCCGCCACGCTCAGCCAGATGGATGTCGCGCTCGCGAGCTTCTCGGAAAAGAAACTTCCTGCCGCGATCTTGGATTTGCGCGGAGTCGCCGGGGGGAGCGAGTTCGAATCTGCCGCCGACTTCGCCCGCCGGTTTTGCCCGAAAGGAAAGATCTTGTTTTCGATCCAGAAGCCGAGCGCGAAGCAGGAACGCATTTTGACTTCGAACCAGAGCCCGGCCTACCAGGGAATCCTCGTCGTCCTGACTGACCCCGACACCGCCGGGGCCGCCGAGGCCGTCGCCGCGACGCTGCGGCTGAATGCCGGGGCGATGATCGTGGGGAGCGACACCGCCGGGGAAGCCGTCGAGTTTTCCGAGGTCCCGTTGGGCGGCGGAAAAATCCTGCGCGTCGCGGTTTCCCAGGTCGTTCTTCCCGAGAACACCACCATTTTTCCCGGCGGGGTCAAACCGGATATCGCCATCTCGCTTGCGCCCGGCGTCCTCGCGGAAATCCATGCGGCCACCAAGGACAAGGGGGTCAGCCAGTTCGTTTTTGATTCCGAGCGGCCGCGCATGAACGAGGCCGCGCTCGTCGCCGGCACCAACCCGGAAATCGAGAGCGGCCGGGACCGCTCCCGCCCGCCTTTGCGCGACACGGTGCTGCAGCGCGCGATGGATCTGGTCACGGCGGTCAACTTCTACAAGCGTCAAAAGTAACGATCCGGCTTGTCTGCGGCCCGGATTTGTGGTTGCAAGGGGGGCATGTCACTCACCTCCCCGCATCTTCCCGCGGTCGGGCTGGTCGCCCAGCTCAGCAAGGAAGACCGTGATACGCTCAGCTCTTACGGCAGCTTCCACATCGCCAACCCCGACCATATCCTCATCGCCGAGGGCCTGCCCCACGGAAAACTTTTTTTCATCATCAGCGGCCTGCTCCACGCCAGGCGGCACGAGGAGGGGAAGGAAATTCTTCTCGGGAAAATCAACCAGGGCGAGTGGGTCGGCGAAGTCGATCTCTTCGACCCGGCCAGCGCGGTGTGCTCGGTGATCGCCATCGAGCCCAGCCAGTATTGGGTGATCACGCGGGCGGACCTCGAGGACTTCATCAACAACTACCCCCAGGCCGGGATACAGATCCTGATCGGAGTGGCCGCGACGCTCGGGCGCCGGCTGCGCGGCGTGACCACGATGCTCGCCGAGCAGACCGAACTCGCGTCGATCCGGAACTCGCTGTTCTAACCCGGATAAATCACAGAGGGGTGGCTCAGATTGCGTAACGCTTTGGTCGCCAGAGTTGGCGGCTGACCGAGGCATATCCACTGTGATCTGGTGAGGGAAGCCGACGGCTCTGGCGGTCAAATGGTTAGCAAGATGGGCTGCCTCTCTGTGATTTATCCGGGCTAAGGCTGTGACCGCGCGGTCAGGGCTGGGCTTGCCCCTGGACCGGGACCACGGGCAGGGGGAAGCGCAGGCGCAGCTCGTTGTCCACTTTGACCTCCACGGTGTAGAGGCCGTGCTTCTGAAACTGGATCCCTCCGAAGACATGGACGTTCGTGGCGTGGGCCTCGAGCGACGGGAGGGTGAACCGGACCTCGCTTTGCGCGATCGGCTCGTCGTCGTCGGGAGTCAAAATCAGCGATTGCTGGACAAACTCCCCGACACCCCCGCACCACCGGCTCCAGAGGCACAGCTTGAAAAATCCGATCGGCATCACCGGGGCGGGAATCATTCCGATAATTCCGACCAACGTCTGCTGGCCGCTGGCTTCCTGGCGCACGTCCTCGCAAAGGACGCAGGCTTGCAGGTCGGGAATGATTTCGTCGGATGTCAAGCGGTAGTGTTTTCTTCTGTTCCGAAGCCGGGGTGGCAACATGCCTCAAGGATATCCCCGAAGCAAACCCGAATTCCAAATTCTCAGTGCGGCAGAACCCCCGAGAGAAGGACGAGGCCGAGGGCGATCCGGTAAATCCCGAAATTCACGAACGTGTGCGTCTGGATGTAGTGCAGGAGCCACTTGACGGCGACAAAGGACACAACCCCCGCCACGACTGTCCCCATCAAGAGCAGCGCCCAATCCTCGTGCCAGCCAGTTTTTAATTCCTTCAGAATCTTGTATCCTCCCGCCGCCAGCAGCGTCGGGATCCCGACGAGGAACGAGAACTCGGTCGCCGCCACGCGGCTTGTCCCTAGCATCATCGCGAAAATGATCGTCGCCCCGGATCTTGAAGAGCCGGGAAATATCGCGGCGACAAGCTGCCCGACGGCCACCACGACGACCACCGCCCAGGAAATCTCCGCGCTCATCCCTTTTCCTTTCATCAGAAACTCGACCAGAATAAAAAGCGCGCCGCCCACGACCAGCGCCACGGCCACCGGCTGGACATTCTCCGGAAGTTTGATCCCCAGTTTGTCGATCACCAGCCCGCCCGCCACCGTGATCAGAAACGCGGTCAGGATTTTCAGGTTCAGCGCCAGGCTTGCCGGCTCGCGCCAGCGCAGGAGCATGGCGATGCGGTCCTTGAAAAGCGGCAGCACGGCGAGAACCGCGCCGCTCTGGATCACGACGTTGAAAAGATCTGTCTGGTGGGAATGCATCCAGTTCTCCGCGATCAGCAGGTGCCCGGTGGATGAGACGGGGATGAATTCCGTGATCCCCTCGACGACGCCGAGGACAAAAACCGCAAACCAAGAAGGCAGGCCCACGGGAAATTAAATCGCGTTTTCGCCGACCTCTTCCGTGCGGATGCGGATCGCGTTCTCGATCGGCAGGACGAAGATTTTCCCGTCGCCGATTTTTCCGGTTTTGGCGGAGGCGGAGATGGCGGCGATCGCCTTTTCGACCATGGTGTCGGTGACGACGACCTCGAACTTCACCTTGGGAAGGAAGTCCACGGTGTATTCGCTTCCGCGGTAGATTTCCGTGTGTCCTTTTTGGCGACCGAAGCCCTTGACCTCGGTAACCGTCATCCCCTCGATGCCGATCTCGGCAAGGGCTTCCTTTACGTCTTCCATTTTGAAGGGTTTGATGATGGCCTCGATCTTCTTCATAGGCCCGGCATTAAGAGCCATCGCAGCGCCCCTTGCAAGCCTGATCGTCGAAAAGAATGAAATTCGCGGGCCTCGGGGCCGTGAGGAATTCGGGGGAAGGCTCTCATTGTCGCGACCATGACAACGAAAGGATTTCCCGCAGTCCGGGGCTCTTGACGTTTTGTTTTCTCCTGAGCAAAACCTCCCCGTCTATTCCCGGAGGCAGTCCGTGACCTGCATCCAGGCCCAACCCACCTGGATGCCCACTCCTTCCAATTCACGGCAAACCAGTCCGTCGCGGGGTTTTTGGACTGCAAGATTCCTCCAAAAAGAACTCCGGCCATCTTCGTCGATCTCGGGCAACAACAGAAGAACCCGGCTCTTTCGGCCAAGGATGGCACATGCCTGCGCTTCTTCCATTTTTGCGGGAGCCAGGAGCACAAGGGGGACACCGTCATTCGGGAGCGGGCCGTTCACCGCATCGCCGGCCAGCACGACGAGATCGGCCGATGTCCCCGCAGAGTCGCACAAAAGAATTTTCGACCCGGTTTCTATCGCCAGAGACCTCAGGAGTTTCCCATACATCGGGCCGAGAACCGCCTCATCGGGCACAAACCCGGTCGTTTGCTTGCTGCCCTTCGGAGCGATGGCGGCAACAGAGCGGCCTTCCGGCGAGGGCGCGAATGTCCGGGAGAGAGGATCACCCGCAATGAATCCTGCGAGCCAAAGCCCGAAAACAATCGCACAGGTTCCACAAAGTCCCCAGGCCACTGGTCGCAGAGACATCGTGCGAGGGTGCAAACAGCACCTGATGCCAACCAAGCCAAAAAAACAGCAGGCCGGAATGACCCACAGCCTCCAGTCCTCCATCGTCGTGCTGAACAACCCCGCGACCAGAAACGCCAAGACCGAGGCGCGCATGGCCATCGCTGTTTCCGCCGTTTTTCGGCCTGGAACAGGAGCGCTGGAGAACCAGAAGACCAGCAACCCTAAAGCCGCCAACGCGAACATCCCCCGCCCCTGCTCCACAAGAAAAGTCAGGTAGCTGTTCACCATCGTGCGATAGCCTTCCGTCCGGTCCGTGGCCTGATACCATTGCATGAATTCCCTGCCGGATCTCCCGCTCCCGAAACCTGCCGGGTTATCGTAGGCCATCTGCAAGCCCGCTTTCCAGAGATCGAAGCGATGCGTGACCGACGCATCCCCTAGACCTTTCACCGACCTGCCTGCAAGCCCGCTCCAGACCACCAGGCAAGCAAGGGAGAGTGCGAGAAGCGCCGAAAACCATGCCGCTGGTCTTCTTATCGCGCCGAACCACCCCGACCGACCGGCCTTCCAGAGCGCCAGCGCCCAAAAGTAGCCAAGCGCCACCAGCCCCGCCACGAGTCCGCCGCGCGAAAACGTCATCACCAGGCAGGTTCCAACCGCCAATAATGCGCCTGCGGCAAAAACCATCGCCGGGATTCTCAACCGCGCACTCCGAATCCGCCATGCCGCCGCCCATGCCAACCAGCAGATCGGCAGCAGGCAAGCAAAGACCGCCGCCGCCTTGTTCGGGTTCTCGAAGCCGAACCCCCACCTCACCGTCTCCCCGTAGAGATATTCGGGCATCAGAAAAACGATCCCGGTTCATTCGCGGAACAGTTGCCGCAGCACAAGGCGCAGCTTCCAGAGGCGGAAGGGCTACTTTTCATCAAATGCACGAACGACCTTTTCGATGAGGGCGAAACGCCGGGTTTCGTCCTGGTCGTTCTCCGCTTCCACTGTCTCCGCACGCACGCCGGCAGCCCGCGCTTTGAGCAGAAAATCATCCCTTTTCGCGCGATCCCCGCCACAGAGCAAAACATGCGGCGCATCCGGGCCATGCGCATCTGGACCAAGCAGGGCATCAATGGTGCCGACCGCTTTTATCCGCCCACCGTGCCGGTCTCGGGCGAGCCGCAAAAACACGTTCCCGTATTCGTTCAGACCCAAGAGAAACACCGGAAGTTTCTCCCAAGGCTTGTGCCCGAGCACCCATTCCAAGCACGCCCCGGCGTCATCTTGCGTCCCGACATCCACAGCAATATATCCCAATATCCCGAGAAGATCCATGTCGTCACCTATGTCCACAGCGTCGCCCGCTCCTCCTCCGTAGAGAACGATTCCTTTCGGGGCTCCTGCCGACGACGACGAGCCCGGCGGGACCGCCTGGGTCGGCGGTGCTTGCCCGGACGGGTTGGTTTCGGAGGCCCGCCGCCCTTCGGAGGTCGGATACCGCACGGGAACCGGGTGGCTGGCTCCTTCCACCACGGCCTGCCGGAGCTCATTCCTCATCCACAATTCCGCGAAATGTTCGGATGGAAAAACCACCTCGTCGCCTGATGCTGGTGCTGCCCCGGAGTTTTTTGTCACCAGCCAAGGCGCACTTGCCGGAGCCCGCAAGGGCCATCGAGATGGATCGCGCCACTGCGCGCTGTTCTCCCTCCGATCACGGATCGCACAAAGGAATTCCTGCGCGATATCCAGGCCGGAGTCGGACATCGTGTGCCGGAAATTCGTGGAGGAATACATCTCGCGAAACTGCTCCGGTGTTTGCCAGCTCACGGGCGTCCTCCCGACGAGCATGTTCATCCCGAGCTTTCTCCCGGATTCCGCGAGTTCCTGGCTCGGGACCTCGCGCACGTCGTCGCGGGTCGCCAGCAGCAGCCAGGGAAAAACCAGCGCCCGCTCGAAGGCCGCAAAACGCCATCCGCCCATCAGCACCACCGCATCAATCTTGTCCGGATAGGCCATGGCAAAACGCTGGGCCATCGTGGAACCGCCAGAGTTCCCGGCTACCAGCAATTTGCGCTGCGGCAACCGGAGGTCGGAAACCAGCTTTTCCCAAAACTCCACCACCATGTCGAAGGAACCCGATTCCTTGTAGTAGTAACACTTGGTCTCGTCCTCCACGTCCTCGAACCGGCTGCGGACGCTCATCGAGAAGACCGTCATGCCATAGCGCTCGGCCAGCTCGCGGGCAAACCGTTCGCCCTCGAGCGGCTTGCCTTGGTTGATATACGGCGCGTAAAAAACAATATCTGCGGCACCTTTTGTCGGCTGCCCCATTTTATCAACCGGAACCAGCGCCGAGAACTTGACCTTGGGGTTGCCTGCAAGCTTTCCCTCGATCTCCGCCTCGATCAAACGCGTCGGATTCTTGTCCCCGCCAGCCGGACGCATCTCCAACGACGCTGGAAACGGATCGCGAAAAAGCTCTCCCCGATCAACGGCTGCCGGCTGTGCGGGGCTTTTCTCGGCGGCAACTTCTGCCAAAGATGGCTGGCTTGGTTTTGGAGATTTGCCTGCCTCTTCCGTGGTGCCCGGCTTGGCAACGACTGCAGCAACTCCATGGACCTCACCCACCGCATCCGCCGTCGGGGTGCCCGCTTCGGGACGCGGCACCAGCCGCGCCATCGAATCCTCGGAAACCAGCGATACCGGCAACCGCATCATGCCGTGCGGAAGTCTCATCACGATCTCGCCTCCCTCGACGCGCGCCTCCTGATACTCCATCACCGCCCCGGATTTCATGGTCAACTTCCCCCCGGTTTGCCCGAAGGCCAAACCCGCGTAGCTCGCCGAACAAAACAGCAATAACAATAATCTATGGAGGTATGGCATACTCACAATACAGCGCTCGCATCGGTTACTCCTCATCCCTGCCACGCAAGTCTCTTCTGCTGGGAAGCCCCGTACCCCCTCGCGTGTCGGGGCTGCGCCTTTGATACTTGTCAGGCAGCGGAGCCTTTCTCGTGTTTTCATTGTTTCTGCAGAGGATGGAACTCTGCCCTTCTCCCGTCGGTCTGCCCCTTTCTGCCTTTTCTTGCTTTCTGTGCTTCCCGTCCGCAAATCTAAAAACAACTGGGATTTCTTCACTCGCGTTTCCTAACATATCAACATCTGGGACTGACCTCTGCTTCTCTAATCTTTGCTAGGTTTCATCATCAGCTTTTTCCGGAAGAAGGGACGACCACATCCATGGACCCGATGATTTGAATGTTCGTTGTGTCTTTAATTTGAAACCTTCCAGACTGCACAGCCTGAGTCAGGACCCCATATAACTGGACAGAAATCGTTGTTTTTCCTCCCGTGCCAGCCTTTAATGCCTGAACTTTTTCGATGAACGGTTTCCCATGTATTGTTAAAACCATTTCGATATGATACACTCCCTTCGGAGTCTGGCTCTGCTTATCGGGTAGCAATTGGTGTTCTTCCGATAGGCAGGTAGGATCGCTAGCGATCTCCACACGAATTGGAGTGTTTTCATCAATTTTCGACCCATCCGGAGATAAATGGAAAACCAAATCAACGGCTTTTGATTTTTTGAATCTCTTCAAGAACATCTCAACGTCGCTTCTCTGTGCTTGCGACAGCGCCGTGGCTACAGAACTGGTTTTAAAAGGATCTAAGTTCTTCAAAGCGGCAATATTAACCGTCTCTTTAATGGTTATTGCCAACTTTGCTTCAGCATCACAGATCGATACCGCTCCCAGTGCTGCCCAAAGCAAGCAAACAAGAAATCGTGACAATATCTTATTCATAAATAGTCAAACTTGGATCTTGAATATCATAATTTGTGGATGATGACCACGTAAAATTGACGCCCGGATTTGTTGTGCCTGAAATGCTTTCCGTTACCGTTGCCATAAGATCATCGTGGAGAGAGATTGACGCTGGGTGTCCATTGCTATACGGAGTAGTTCCATCCGTAAGCGGGCTGCCATTGTAACTTAAAGTCACACTAAACCCATAAGTCCCGGAAAATCCGACATTATCCACTATGCCAGAAAGCCCGGATGAAATCGATCTCGATGCTGCTCCTCCCTCTATTGTAAAAGGTTGAATATTAGCCCAAGTCCCGTTGGTCTTATCATATGAAGCGACTCCTCGTGCGCAGATTTGCCATGCAATCTGCACTCCTTGTTGAATGGCTGTTTGGATTGCTGTAGCTTCAGGAGCTGTCAGCATGCCTAATGCCGCTTTTGAGATGCTAAATTGAACTGGTTGAATATCCACGTTTGATGAGTATGCTGAATTAAGCCCAAAGATATCCATTTGGCAAATAGGGTTAATCACATAAATATTGTTATTCGCCCCATCTGGAAAACCGCTCGGATCGATCGTGGTCCACCGGCAATGTTCAGGATCATGCTGGCGGAACATGAATCCGTAACTGCCAGTCTCAGAGAGAAACGGCTTGCCCGTGTAAAAAGCAGAGGGCTCGGAATTGGCCTGCATGGCTGCCATCGCGTCTGCCGCGGCGGCTTTTGCCGCCATTTCTTTTCGCCAGACGACGAGCTGCTCCGGTGTTTTGAATTCCGGCATGGGGGCCGGGAGTTTGTGCTCGGCGGTTGCCGCTTGTATGGCCGATGTGGCGGCGATTATCGCCGCGAGGATCATTTGTGTGGTTTTCATTTTTAGGTTCCTTGTTCTTCGTTCGTTGTTATTAGGTTTTTGTTTACTGCGTTGGTTGGTTTGTTGTTTTCTGCCTGAGAAGGAATCGGACGCCTCGGCGAGGCATCCCTACCGGGGTGTTTTCGGTATCGTTTCGGTTTGCGGGACAGGGTTGGGTGTTGTTGTTCCGCTGAGGTTGGTGGGTTTGGGGATTTCGGCGTTGAGTTTGAGCGGTTGGCCGAAAGCGGTGAGGCTGGCGAAGTGGGTGGCGTTTCCTTCGACGGTGGCGAGGGTTGTGCCGAGCATATCGTTCAAGTAATAGGTTAGTTCGTCGGGTTTGTTGACAGGGTGGGACGCGATGGGGACGCCGCCGCTGGGGTGGGGTTCGATGATGTAGATCGTTTCGTTGCGGCGCAGGAGGGCGAGGCCGTCCCAGAGGAAACGCTCGTCAGCGGTTGATGGATGAGGGTTGATTGTTGATGGAGGGTTGGAGATCTGCTTCAGGCTTTTCTCCGCGCCCTTTGCGTCCTCCGTGTGAGATGTATTTCGTTTTGCGGCGAGCTGGCCGTCGGGCCAGTAGGTGAGGCGGAGGGATTCGCCGGTTGGGGTTTTGAGTTTGGTGACTTTGTCGAGCCAGCCGTAGGTGCGGGCGGGGCCGCCGGGGGAGGTGAGGAGGCGTCCGGCGCGGTCGTAGGTGAAGGGGTTTGAAGTCGGACGGCTCGGCGATCCGTCCCTACCGGGGGATGTCGAGGTCGCGAGCTGGTTGGCTGCGTCGTAGGTCATGGTGTTTTTTTCGCCGTTGATGGCTTTCTCGGTCATGTTGCCTGCTTGATCGTAGGTGTAGGATTCTAATAATTTGGAATTTGGAATGGGGAATTTGGAATTGCCAGCGGGATTGGCCCCCTTTGCGTTCTTCGCGTCTTCGCGTGAGACTGTATTGGAATCCCCCTTCGTGCCGTTCGTTTCTTCGTGTGCGGAGGGATCGGTGACTTTGAGGAGCTGGCCGGAGGGGTCGTAGGTGTAGAGTTGGGTGTTGTGTTTCTGCGAGAATTGTGGGCAGGCTGCCGCCTTTGGTGCTTGTCAGGCAGCGGAGCCTTTCTCGTGTTTTTATTGTTTCTGCAGAGGCTGGAACTCTGCTTTTCTCCCGTCGGTCTGGCCCCCTTCGAGCAAGATTCAAATGTCAATAGGAAAGGCCTGACTCATTTGCCTTTGCCTTCGTGTCTCCTGTCGGCTACATGTCATCTGTCTGCTATTTTATCGGAGCAAGTTTAGTCGTGACGTCTATTGTATATTTCTGTAATATTTCTCCTGTTTTTATAGAGTAGTCAAATGCCAATTTCATATTAGGAAGATGGACGCGAACTGTATCCCGTTTGATGTTCGAAAACGAAATCGGTGCACCGAAATAATATGGTGATCCGACCCAATTGCCGTCAAGATAAACGACTTTACTTGTTAGCATGAGATTTTTAACTTTCGTCCAATCAATATCTGCCAATGATATATTTTTATCATTTTCATCTGTAAGCTTCCACTGTTCTAATATTTCCTTTGCCGTGATATTCCTAGGATCAGTCAGATATGCGCATATATATAATACATTAGTAACTCTGTCCAAAAGAACTCCAAATATTAGGCCCTTTTCTGACTTCATCCATAGCGGTTGTATTGTCGGCAATACGACTTTTGTCATGCCAACGAATTCCTCTTCGGTGTTTATAGCAGGAAATATTGTTTTGACGTTTTGTGCATATGACGCATAGATAACTGAGAGCAAGACGATAAGCGGCAAGAAGTGTTTCATAATATTGCAACCAAATTATTCTGCGACGGTTATGAATCCCGACACACTAGCTGACTGCTGCCATATGTAAGATTCGCTGCCTGATGCTCCAATTTTAATATCAACTCCTTCATAGCTTATGTCTACTCCAACAGTTCCAGAAAATGTGACTTTGAAGCTCGACTGAACCACTGCATCGTAACTCCATGTTATTAATGTCGCGTCTCCAATCGTAAAAGCATCCGATGCTTTAACACTCGTAATTGTGACAGCAGGATTGCCGACCTCATATGCGCCTGATATATTTGCTCCCGCTACTGATACTGATACTGATCCACTCGAACATCCAATATTTCCCTCTTTGCCAATGAGTTTAGGCCCATTTTTGAAATCCGCAGAACAATCCTGTGTAGCCCCATATGTTATTGGAATTGTTCCACCTGATGATGCATTCCAAGTGTATGATATTTTTCCGGTTACTAACCCCTGCCAATCATATTCATACGTAGGCGTTGCACTATATGCGGAATTATTCGGGCCGTCCGGGTAGCCTGACGGATCATGTGTTGTCCAACGATTTAATTCAGGATCATACTGGCGGAACATGAAGCCATAACTTCCGGTTTCCGCAATATATGGCTTGCCCGTGTAGAAGGCAGATGTCGAAAGGTTAGCCTGCTTGGCGAATGTCTCTACGGATGTGTTTGCCTGCGCTTTCGCGATACGATCCGCCTGCCATTTTGTAAGCTGCTCCTGGTTCATAAACTCCGGCATGGGGGCCGGGAGCTTGTGCTCGGCGGTTGCCGCTTGGATGGCGGATGCGGCGGCGAGGACCGCCGCGAGGATGATGTGTGTAGTTTTCATTTTTTAGGTTCCTTGTTCTTCGTTCGTTGTTCTTGGTTGTTTTGTTTACTGCGTTGCTTTGGTTGGGTTTGTTGTTTTCTGACTGAGAATAAGACGGACGCCTCGGCGAGGCGTCCCTACCGGGGTATTTTCGGTATCGTTTCGGTTTGCGGGAAGGGGTTGGGTGGGACGGTTCCGCTGAGGTCTGTGGGCTTGGGGATCTCAGCAGCCACCTTGAGTGGTTGGCCGAAGGCGGTGAAGCTCACGCGCGCGAGGCGTCCGGCGGCGTCGTAGGACAGGGCGGCGGACATGCCGTTGCCGAAGGTTTTCTTGGCGGTGCGGCCGAAGGAGTCGTAGGCGTAGGTGACGATGGGTTGACCGAGCCATTCGGGGCGGTCTCGGAGACCAAGTTGCCGCGGATGTCGCGCTCGACTTTTTTGATCCGCCCGAGCGGGTCTTTTTCCCCGGTGACCCGGCCTTGGGCGTCGTGGAGGAATTCCACCACGGCCTTGCCATCGCGGGCGACCGAGGCGAGTTGGCCCTGCTTGTTGAAGGAAAATGCCGTGCGCGAGCCGTCCGGCGAGACGCGGGCCTTGACCCGCCCGGCGTCGTCGAATTCGACCGATTCCTTGATGTCGCCTTGCGCGACCGAGGTGCGGCGTCCGAAGGCGTCGTAGGCGAACGAGGTCTTGGTGCCATCCGGGCGGTCGGAGAATCTCACGCGCGCGAGGCAACCTGCGGGTGTTTTCCGCGAGAGTTGTGGACAGGCTGCCGCCTTTGGTGCTTGTCAGGCAGCGGAGCCTTTCTCGTGTTTTCATTGTTTCAGCAGAGGATGGAACTCTGCTTTTCTCCCGTCGTTCTGCCCACTTCGATCAAGATACAAATGTCAGTAGGCAACATGTCACATTTTCACTTTCCCATTGCTTTTAACCGCGTTTTCTCGTTGTGCGCCTGCTTTTCATGCAATTCGGTATTGGTTAACCAGAGTAAACTTGCTTCACTGATGCTCTCTTTCAGGAGCTCCTTTGTAATAACATGAGCGTGCCATGAAATTGGACGCGTCCTCCAAACACCTTCCTTTTTCCACCACAGGTCAATGAAGAACGTCTTTCCGTAACCAACCGGCATTGATGTAGGCAACTCCAGTTTTTTCGCTAAAAAGTCGTCGTATAAGAAAGGGCCTATTCCATCACTGCGAACAAATACTCCGCTGATCAGGTAATATTCACCGCCTTCGTGACTGTCAAAGTAACCCTTCAATACAGAAATGAAATACGCCCTCTTCATTCCAAGGCGAGCAATAACTGACGATTCTCCGCATATTGGGCGTTCCCGGGTTGACCCCGGAATCCACAAGCTTGCATTCGCTGCTTCAGCAGCACCCAGTTGTTTCATATATTTCATACATGCTTGAACCAAGTCCTTAGGGACCTCGTTCAACACGCTCTGCCCCGGAAACATAAGCTCCGGTATAACAAATACATCCGGATCCTGCTGTTGCGCAAGCAGGGACGAGAGTGGCAATAATAGAGAAAATACTATACTTAATATGTTAGGTTTCATTAATATTTAGGTGATTATACCATTATTTTCTCGCGACTACTCTTCGATAGTGAATGCCATTGAAAAGGTTGTTTGCTCTATCCAGTCTATATGTCTCAGATAACTCGTGCCGGGGGATGGTCCTACCGTAGACGGACCCAATATTACAGCCGTTGGATCTATAATTGGATTTCCGCTCCAGCCACTGAATGTCCAGTCTTTGGGGATGGGAAGATCCGCTACGCTCACTTGGCCAGGTGATTTTCCGGATGCTCGTGTAGTGGTAGGTTTCCCTATGTCGCTCCAGCTACTTGACGTCGCTGTGCTACTTTCATAATTTGAATACTGCTTTTGAAATTGCGCGCTTGGATTCGCCACCGAAGCACTCAATGTCGCAGTGGTTTGCGTGCCATCGCTCAAATTAATTTGATAACTAATAAAGGACTCCTGCTGCTGGACCATATCATTCGTATACTGACCATTGTAAATAAGCGTTTTGGATGTCTTCAAACCCAGCGGATCCAATTCAGAAGTTGGAGCAGGCGCATAGATTCTGTTATTAGCCCCGTCAGGAAACCCGCTCGGATCAGCAGATGTCCACCGATTTAATTCAGGGTCATATTGTCGGAATTTAAACGCATAGCCTCCGTTTTCTGAAACATACGGCTTTCCTGTGTAGAATGCTGAAATTGAGGGGCCGGAATTCGACTGCTTGTCTGCCAGCGCGTCCGCTGCGGCGGCTTTTGCCATCATTTCGTCACTCCATTTGGCGAGTTGTTCGGGCGTTTTGAATTCCGGCATGGGGGCCGGGAGTTTGTGCTCGGCGGTTGCCGCTTGGATGGCTGATGTGGCGGCGAGGACCGCCGCGAGGATGATGTTTGTAGTTTTCATGGTGTGTTTTCTTTCTTGGTTTTTTGTTTACTGCGTTTTTTGTTTGGCTGTTATTTTCTGACTGAGAATAAGACGGACGCCTCGGCGAGGCGTCCCTACCGGGGTATTTTCGGTATCGTTTCGGTTTGCGGGACGGGGTTGGGTGGGACGGTTCCGCCGAGGTTGGTGGGTTTGGGGATTTCGGCGTTGAGTTTGAGCGGTTGGCCGAAAGCGGTGAGGCTGGCGAAGTGGGTGGTTGAGCCTTCCACCGTGGCGAGCGTGGAGCCGAGCATATCGTTGTGGTAATAGGTCAGTTCTTTGGGTTTGTTGACAGGATGGGAAGCGATCGGGACGCCGCCGCTGGGGTGGGGTTCGATGATGTAGATCGT
>Ga0118677_10002060_pt1 | contig 41204 bp, 37 predicted proteins | sample AliMusrvi5mmetaG_FD_86154 | JGI IMG/M metagenome (GOLD analysis project Ga0118677, IMG submission 86154)
CCCCCCGACACCGTTCCCGCACCGATGTTTTTTATCGAGCGCAACAGGGAGTGCAGGTCGTCATACCAGTCAACTTCCGCTTCAACCGTGACGACAACCTGTTCGAAATCCATTCCCTTCACAAGAGACGTCACCTCGGCAACGGAGTGAAAACCGTGCAGCCGGGACATTTCGTGGCCGTGGCCACCGCCATGAGTGTACCGTCCGGTCGCATCGCGGAAACAGTGCTGTAGTTCAGCTAATGAACCTTCGCAAAAAAATGCCAGACTGACATCTCCACCCGGACGTACAACTCTGCGCAACTCATTCAGAGCGGCAGCCAAATTTCCCACCCACTGCAATACGGACGCCGACACAGCCAGGTCGAATACGCCGGTTCCGAAGGGAAGATATTCGGCATTACCGGTAACGATCCGGCTATCGCTCCCCAGTTTTTGCTGCGCCCGCAGACACATGTTGAACGCGATATCGACACCGGTCAAGAGAGCGTGGGGATATCGGGCATGCAACCCCTCCAGCAGGGCTCCCGTACCGGTCCCGACATCAAGAATATTTCCGGGCTCCTGTTCCAGATGCAGGCCGATTGATTCCACCAGGTGAGTTACCACCCGTTTCTGAACAAGAACATGCCGATCATATTCGACAGCTTTCTGGTGAAATGCGGCCGCAATCGTTCCGCTATCAGGCATTCTGACCACTGACGCTCCTTGTAAACTTCATTATTTCGGCATTGAATTGCTGCGCGTGCGTTAAAAACGGGGCATGTCCACACTCCGGAAAAATGACCTGCACCGCGTTCGGGATCTGCTGCTTCAGGTAGCTTGACGCCTGGGGAAGGCAAATTCGATCCTGCGCACCATTGACGATCAACGTGGGGATTGCAATCGTGCCGAGCAGGGGGCGCATATCCGTCCCGGCGAGCGCATCAAGCGCATCAAGTACGGCTGCAGTATCAGGTGTCACTATGGCCGAGAGAATCTGCCTGATTTCCGTGGCGGCGGCATGACGTTCGAGCTCTCCATCTACAAACAGACGGGTATAAAATCCTTCCAGGGCGCGATCCCTGTTACGCTGCACTTTAAGCCGCATACCGCGTGCTTCGTTATCGGACAGGCCGTACGGAAAATCGTCCGAAGCGGTAAATCGGGGGGTTGCCGCCACCAGAACCATGCCGGAAAGCCTTCCGGACAGTTCGGCAGAGGCTTGCAGCGCAATTTGCGCCCCCATGGACCATCCAACGAGGACAACCTTCGTAAGATCAAGCGCCTCACAGAAGTCGACCAGATCCAGGGTGAAACTGTTGAAGTCGAGGCCGCCCGATACTTCCCGCGAACGGCCGTGCCCACGCAGGTCCGGCGCCAGAAGCCGTACGGAGGGCGCACGTTCTTCGAACTGATATTTCCAGACAGCGGAAGACATACACCAGCCATGCAACAGGAGCACCGGACATCCGACCCCCTCGTCTTCGTACCACAACCGCTCCCCTTTCCGGTTTTCAAACCACGGCATTACACGACTCCAAGACGCCGACCGACAGACCGGATATGCTCAACGGAATCGGCCAGGTCGGCGTGCGTATGCGTAGCCATCAGGGTAAAACGGAGACGACTGGTGCCTGCCGGCACCGTTGGCGGGCGGATACCCTGGGCAAAAAAGCCTTCCGCCAGCAATGCATTTGAAAACTGCATGGTGGTATCGGCGGAACCGATGACAATCGGCACAATCTGCGTGGAGCCGTCAGGGATGCTGAAACCGGCCTCCGTCAGGCTGTTTCTGAAAAAAATGGTGTTTGAACAAAGTTGTTCACGAAGTTTGTCCCCTTCCGGCGTCTGCACCAGTTCAACGGCCGCCAGCGAAGCAGCCAGCACCGAAGGGGGCAATGACGTTGAAAAAATGAAACTGCGCGCGCGATTGATCAACAGATCACGCAATTCCGCCGAAACGGCGGCGTAGGCCCCAAAACTCCCCAGCGCCTTGCCAAACGTGCCCATCTGAATGTCGATTTCGGCTCCAACCCCGAGCAGTTCGGCACTTCCCCTTCCCCGCTCTCCCAGCACTCCGCTGCCGTGGGCGTCATCAACCATAAGCAGCGCCCCGTATCTCCGCTTGAGCGCGGCCAACTCGACTAGCGGCGCAATATCGCCATCCATGCTGAATACGCCGTCTGTGACGATCAGACAACGCCCTGCGGCATGTTTTTCCATGAGCGAGGCAAGCTGTCTGCAATCGTTATGAGGATACCGGACCAATCGCGCCCCGGAGAGCATGATGCCGTCGATGATGCTGGCATGATTCAGCCGGTCGCAAAAAACCACGTCGCCCCGCCCGACCAGGGCTGGAATAATGCCGGTGTTTGCCGCATGGCCGCTGTTGAAAATCAGCGCAGCTTCGCGTTGTTTAAAAGACGCGACGGCACGTTCCAGCCTCTCGTGCAGTTCCATGGTTCCGGACACCAGCCGGGAAGCGCCGCTCGACGTACCGTACCGCTCAATTGCCGCAATCGATGCGGCAGCCAGCGCGGGATGATCGGCCAGGCCCAGATAATTATTGGAGCAGAGCAGCAACACGTCGTGTCCGTTGCAGCTGACACGCGCCGCCTGCCGGCCGCTGATCAGCCGGGTGCTTCGCAACAAGCCGAGGTCTCTGATATTTTCAAGTTCGTTTTGTATTGTTCTGTTCATATCAGCTCCAGATCGTCAACTGGCATATTATACCAAGGTTGACAATGTGTCCAAAAAAAAGTCGTTAACACTATCGAAACGTACTACGCTCAGGGTTTGAGACTACGGAGACATAAACTGATTAAGAAAGGTGGTAGATGAAATTGCAGGCACAGGAGAGTGCAGAAAATCTGAAATATTTGAGGTGATGATGAAATCACAGCCATGAGATTCGACCATTGCCGCCTGGAGAGAATCTTCAATATCTGTGAACTTAAGCGCCGCCGCGTTAATTACAACGGCAGTGTTCATCTGGCAAATAGTGAATATTTCTGGAATGGTAACGATATATTTGCGTATTTGGTCCGGATGATGAGATTTTCTGGCGATGTAAGCGATGTTGTTGATGGTGATTGGCGCTATATACCCTAGCGTTCATGTTGCAACTCAACCATGGAAATATATTTTGACAAGTGAGAACGCGCCTCGGCAGTTGATATATTCACCATTTGCCCCTCCTGCATTAATTACGATAAGCCTTTAAGTATAGGTTATTCGCCATGTTCCGGCAAGGTATTATTCCAGCAGAAGATTCTATCAAATCACATCTCACTCTTTCACATCCCGCCATCGGCACACAGCCTGTCTAACGCAGACTCCACCCAGCCAAAACCGATTTTTTCCTGTTCAAGACGCAGGTTTTTCCGCATACGGTTATCCCGCAAATCATCGTACAGCGACTTTTCCTCCTGATTAAGCCGTGGCAGATCGCGCAGCGTCTGTTTTTCTTCCGCACCCCAGTGTGCTTCAAAGGCCAGCAGAGTACGCCGGTCCATCAGGAATGACTCTACGTTTCCAAAACGGCTGCGGAGCTGGTCAAGAATCGCAAAACCGTGAGTGTCGATATCACCCCAGTAGTGAATGTGACAGCGCGAAAGCCATTCGGCCTCATACAGCATCTCAAAGCCATACCCTGCGCCGAAGATGACCGTGCTATCCTTCATCCGCGGAAAGGCCAGGAAGTTGATCTCGTTTTCGGTAATAAATACCCGTAACACGTTCGGCTCAAGCCGGGCAAAGCTTTCCGCGTCAAGGGTGATATCCTGTTCATCGCAGCACGGAAGCAGGACGTAGCTCGGGTCGAGCATGCGGAAACGGATTCGCACCGGCTTGTCGCGAAACCCGTAGCGCCGGGCAAAACGGCTTACCCCTGTTGCCGTGGGATCTATTGACTCAGGCGGCAAGACTATGTCGAGCAATTCGGACAGCACCCCGCGCCACGCTTCGATGAACTTGCTGTGAATGCCCGGAATATCCACCTGCCGCAGGTACACGTCGGGGCGCGGGTGTTTTTCACACCACGAGACGATGTCAAGGAGCCGGCTCCATTCGTCACACAGCTCCACCGCCCGAAGTGGCCGTTTGGCCAGCCACGCCAGCAGTCGCGGCTGTTGTTCGCGCGTCTCATCGATCAAGCCAATGAAACGGGCGTAGTCCTGCTGTTTGCCGATCAGCGCCACGGCATCGGCGGCTCTGTCGATCCAGACCTCGTGGGGCACCGCGTTTGCGCCGAACAGCCGGTGCCGGAACTCCCGCATCTCCACCCGGTAACGGGGGAGCGCCCGCAGCACGCTGATCCAGGCGCGCACCTCGGCAAAACGTTCAGTCATCTCCGCAGATGTAGGCGTTTTGAGCGTCAGCCGTTTCGGAAACAGCGGTTCCCCCGTAACGCACGCGGACAGAATATCGCCCCGCTCCCAGAGTTTGTGCAGTTGTGCCCGCAGCTCCAGCGGTCTGGTCCAGCTCATCCGGCCGCCCTCGTTTTTTCGTCGTGGTATTCGGCAATCGAGAGATTACGCAGTTTGGAGGCGCGCCCCTCTTCGTTGTGGACAAAGCCGACGCTGGAAACGAACGGCTCGATGATGTGAATCTTCTGGAGCGGCGTGATGATCAGGAGTTGCAGGTTGAGCTGGGCAAACAGTCGCAGGCCGTACTGCGCCGACTCATCCGAACCACGCCCGAAGGCCTCGTCAATCACCACGAAACGGAACGAGCGGGACCGCACAGCACCCCATTCAAGACCGAACTGGTAGGCCAGACTCGCAGCCAGAATGGTGTACGCCAGTTTCTCCTTCTGTCCGCCCGACTTGCCGCCGGAATCGGAGTAATGCTCATGCTCCTTGTCATCCTCGCGCCACCGCTCGCTGGCGGCAAAGACAAACCATTTGCGCACATCAGTTACCTTGGCGGCCCAGCGTAGATCTTGCTCTGACTGTCCTTCACGGCCTCGAAAACGCTCGATGATGCGCCGAACCTGAAGAAACTTGGCCTCGGAATATTGGTTGTCATCCGAACCGGTCAAAGAGCCTTCGGTGCAGGCACGTAGTTCAGTTTGAAAATCGCGGATCTCGGCATCCGGCGAAGGCTGAGCCTCCAGCACGATGTAGCGACCGGGGTTATAGTCGATCTGGGTAAGTGACTCGTTAATGCGGGTAATCCGCACCTTGATCGTTTCCCGTTCACGCGCCAACTGCGATTGAAAGTTGGCCACCTCGCGGATGGTGTTCTCGTTCAACAACTCCTTGAAACGCACCTCGAAGCGGGGAAGATCGTCAGCCTGAAGTCCGTCAAGCATGTTTCTGTATTCAAAAGCAGCGTCAATACCGGCATCAACTTCCGATGTTTCAAGCTTGAATTCCTCTTTATATGAGGCCATCGCCTGGATTATCTTGTCGCGCAAGCGTTTGATATTCTTGTCCTCGGCGTCGATCCTGTCTTGCAGCCACTCGCGCATGTCCCGCTCCCGGTTGTCGCAAGATTCCACCGTCAGTTGTTGTTCCCCCAACACTTCTGTGCGAACGGCGTCGAGACGTTCGAAATACGCAGCATGGGCGGTGTAAATCACTTCATCCACCACCACCTGGGTCATCAACCGCAAGGCTTCAGCATCGCTTTTCTTCTGCTCGGCTTTGGAGCGTTTGTCTTTGCGCTCCTCCACCTGCCCCTCAGTAACCCTTACGGCCGCACTCACCTCGTTCAACCGTTCGGTCAACTGTTTCAGAACATCAGAGGCGGATTCCAGCGCGCGTTTCTCATCGGAAAGCCGGGCCACCTCCACAGCCGGCGTGCGCCAGTCGAGTTCGCTAAAATCTGTGTATTCAACCAGTTTTGACAGCGCAGTAAGCTGTTCCTTGAGCGTATTCTGCGCGTTCTGAACTGAAATAATCAGGCTGCCAAGTTCCCCCAACCGGGCCTCCAGCATCCTCACTTTGGATTCCAGCGCAGCGATCTTTTCCACGTTGCTCCACCCGAGCACATAGCGGCTACGATCTTCCAGTCGGTGACGGTCGTCTTTTTCGTGCCGCTCGCCGGGCGCCTTGATCTGCCCTGCGCGGGTGACGGCGCGTACCTCGCGACGAAATTGCTCTTGCGTAGCACAGCAGGCCACATCGAAACGGAGCGCCACCTCGCGTTCCAGCCAGTCGTAGAAGTGTGACTCAGGCTTGATCGCCAGCTTGCGAACCAGCGAATCCCGGTGCAGGGTGGGCAGATCGCCCCGGGAGCCCTGCCGAATCCGGAAATAGACGAGACGCCCCTTGAGATGCGTCTTGTCAACCCACTCAGCGACCGTGGCGTAATGTCCATCCGGCACCAGCAGCGACAGTCCGAAGTTGCGCAGAAGGCGCTCGGCAATACCTTCCCAGTCGCGCTCGTCGACTTGCACCTGCAACAGTTCACCGGCAAACGGCATATCAGCCTCCGGCAAGCCGAGCGCCTTGCACATCGCCGCGCGCATGGCAACCTGTTCGGCGGAAATGTTGCTGCGCCTGGCTTTCAGGCTGGTAATTTCGACGGATAGTTCGTCATGCTCCTGTTTCCCCTGCCGGAAGTTCACGCCATGCTCGGTCAGATCGTTTTGCAGAGTCGCCTCGCGTGCTCGCGCCGTTTCCGCCAGAGCCAAAAAACGCTGCCGTTGGCCGAAAAACCCGGCTTCATCCTCGCACGTTTTCTCACCGATAACACGCGTCAGTTCGGCAAAACGCTCCGCCTTGCGCTGGCGCGTCCGCTGTTCCAGCTCCTTGGCGCGGATATCGACGGCCAGCCGTTCCAGGCGATCACCGCCGTTGTCGGCAATGCTCCGCTTCAGCTCGTCCTGCGTTATTCGCTGAGCATCGCGAAGTTCTTCAAGACGTTTAACCTGCGCGTTTTGCCGCTCCCACTCCTCAGCAAGTGCGGCGATACGCTTATCAAGCAGCTCAAGTTTCAGCCCCGCGCAGTACGGCTTGAGCGCTTCACGGCAGGCGCGCAGCTCATCTGCCTGCGAAGAAAGCAGCGAGTGGCGCTGACAGTCACTGACCAGCGGCGTAAGCAGTTCTACCTGTCGTTTGGCTTTCAGCACCGCCTCGTGCGCCCGGTTCAGGTCATCAAAATGGCCGATCAAGGCCGCGATGCGCGGTGCGACATCAAACGGTTCGAGCATGTGGGTACGCACGAAATCGGTCAGGTTGCCGACCGATTTCATTGACACGGTTTGATGAAATAGCTCCAGCGCCTGTTCATTGTCGATGCCGAAACGCCGACGGAACCATGCGCCGTAGGGGGGGAAACTGTCAAAAACTTCTGCACCGGCCCCCCGCAGTTTTTTGCGCAACTGCGCGATGTCCGAACCGAAGCTCGCAAAGTCCGCTGCAATCGACACGTCGCGTTCCGCTATAACAAAGAATCGTGCGGGCTGCGCTACTGCATCCTTCATCCAGAAGACTTGCGCCAGCGTCACCGTCTGGAGATATCCGGCATTATGAAACACCCCGAGGATCACGGAGTAGTTGTTGTGGTCGCGAAGCGCCACCGGCTTGGCTGTGCCGGTCACCTCATTTCGCTCGGACTTGTAATGCCCCAGCACGTAGGAGCGGAGCGACCGCTCGCGGCTGTCGGCCCCGGCCGCCTTGTTGTAGGCGATGCGATGCGCCGGCACCAGCAGGGTCGTCACCGCATCCACCAGCGTTGATTTGCCCGAGCCGATGTCGCCGGTCAGCAGCGCATTGCGGCCATCCAAGTTGAGCGCCCAGACCCGGCCATCGAAGGTGCCCCAGTTGAACACTTCCAGGCGGTGCAGCCGGAACCCGGAAAGCGCATCGTCCCCCACGAAATCAAGCCCCAATGTCTCTGTATCATTCATCTTCAAGCGCACCTCCCGCCGCCATGCCAAGCGTGGTCTGATACGCCGCCAGGCGCGTATCGAAATCGGCCAGCCACTGGGCATCCACAAACGCCTTCAGGATACGGCGCACCTCGAACAGTGCCGCCTGACCACCCTGCTGCCCGGTGGCCGGTTTCATGCGCCGCAAAAAGCCCAGTTCCACGATCTTGTTGAGATGGCTGTCAATTTGGTCGATCAGCTTGGCCTCGTTGCTGCTTTCAGGCAGGAAAACCCGCACCAGATCGGCAATGTCGTCGCGGCTGAGGACAAGGCGCGTATCGCCACCACTCGCATCGAACTCTGCCAGTTTCTTGCGCAGCAGCGCCAAAAGCAGGCTCACCGGAAACGACAGCGGCCGCCGCACCACCAGACGCGGCAGCTTTGGCGCGGCGTCATCGTCCGCCACCTGGCGCGAGCGGAGAAAAGCGTATCCCTCCGCTTCGTCCAGCACCAGTTCCAGCCCCAGCACCGCAACATAATCTCGCAGACGGATGTGCAGATTCAAGAGCGAGTTCCAGAGCCCCGCATCACTCTCCTGATAGAGCACCCCTTTGAGCAGGGGAATGACAACGGCGGAAAGGTCGGGCGCAGATGCGATATTTTCTTGCTCTTGTTCAGTCATACGGGTTACCTCACAAAAATTACGCGCGGCAGACGCGCCTGTTTTGTCTGCTCCGCACCGTCGGCGCTGACACCGCGCCACACAATGACATCGGTTGTCTCTTCATCCACCACGGCCTTGAAGGTATCCCCCGCAAGCTGCAAATACGCCACCAGCTCCGCCAGCCCATGCTGCAACGGCTGCGCTTCGCACAGTTCACTCAGGGTAATGTGCGAGCGTTCCTGCAAGGCGTGGCGGATGTTCCGCGCCAGCTCCGCGCTGTCGATCACGATCTGCGCATAGAGCACCGACGCATCCACATCGGCATCACCCGATTCCAGAGCAACATCGGTGATAACCGGCTTGAGCGTTGGAGTATGGAGCGGCCGCTCCATCGGCAGTTCAATACCGGCGGCACATTCCGCGATGGTCATCACCTCGCCGGGTGGCGGCGTCCCCCGCAGCGCCAGCGCTTTTGCCTCGATGCCGTGCAGAATATCCATGATGCGGCGGTTTTCCAGCCACGCCTGATCATCCAGGAAGCGGCGCAACTGCTGCGAAAGCTGGGCCACGGTGCGCTGGGTGTGTTCGCCCGCCTCCAGCCAATCGTAATGGACACGGCGGGTGCGGGCATCCGGTTTGAGTTCGGCGACCGCCGGAAGAGCCAAAACGCGCTCCAGCAAGGTTGACAGCTCATCCTGACGGCTGCTCGACATCAGGAAATCCCAAAAAGCACGGAAGCTCCGCCCTTGATCGGAATCGGCAATGGCATCGCGCTCCCCCATGATCTCCTCAAGAAGGGCGCCCTTGGCCCCCTCCCAGAGCGCGATGCGCTCACGCACCCGCCGGTCCAGGCCGCGAAAGTTGTGCTCCACCTCGCGAAAATCGGCAAGAAGTTCGCGCGCCATGGCCATAAACTGCTGGAAACGGTCTTTGAGCGCCGTATCGTCCAACAGCGGAATGTCGCCCGACAGCACGCGGGCGATCTCGGAGTCGATTTCATCGCGACGTTTGCGCAGTTCGGCGATGCGCGTCTGCGGGTCGCTCTCGCTCCCCTCGCTCATCTGTTTAAGCAGCTCGAACAGAGTGAGCAGGCGCGATTCGGTGCCGACGAAGCTCCGCTCGGCCAGCGTCGCCAGCCAGGCAATCGCCTTCTCAGTGGGGGGTGTCAGATCGAAATGCGCTTCATCGGATCCCTGACGATAGAACTTGCGCAACCAGCCACGCTCGGTGGCAGCCCAGTCGTTCAGATACTCAAGGGCCGGTTTCGGAAACACATCCCCCCGCTGACGCAGGGCAAACAGTTCATCTTCCAGTGCCTCCGCCAAATCCGACTGCGCCATCACTCGTACATTTGGCGTAATGAAAACACGGTGTAGAAAACCCGCCACCAGCGGCGCATGGTCGGAACGCAGCAGCCGCCAGGCCGGGTGGTTCTGGCGCAACAAGTCAAGTGTGGTGTAGTCGAGGCTCAATGTTACTCCCACCAAAATGTCTGAAATGAGAATGATTCTTTGTTTTGATTGGCACCCAGAAGGCGGTAAAGGAAAAAGGCGGAAGGCGCTCTAGTCCGGTAGTATTCACCTGCAACATCCGAGCAGTTACTTGTACTGAATCCGATCGATAAAATCGGCAATTTCACGCCCGAGCCGGCTGAGCGAGTCGGTCGTATCGAGAACGTCCCATAATGTCTCGCGGAAGTAAGCCACCTCTTGGCCGCTGATACCATCGCGCAAACTGGCGGCAACCGATATTTTGAAGCGTCCGAGACGGATGAATTTTCCGGTCAGCAACAGCGTGGCCGTATCAGGATTCCCGTCGCGGGATATGTTCTGGTATGTGCGATGCGACTTGATATAGCGTTCAATATGGTCGGAAAGTTCTCCCGGCAGTTTCGCGAACTGGTTCTCACGCTGGCTCATGGCAGCAGGAAGAGAATCGGAATACAATTCCCGTTTGAGTTCAAAATCCCGGATCATGAGTGACGTGTAGCTGTACATCGGTTTGGGATTGGTAACTACTTCCTCTTCAATAACCGTTGTGGAGGTAGCCGCGCATCCCGCCGAGATGAACAGCAGGCAGGCGATGCACAAAAGTAGCAGCGCACGCCCGATTGAGACGGTATCACTTGTCATCCGGGCATGCACCCTGTACCATCACTGGTCCTTTCAAGCTGCTGCCGCGCTGCGACGTTTCAAATATTCCCGTAAGGCGTCACGCCACGGTTGCGGCTGAAATCCGGCATTTCCGGCCAGCTTGCCGCACTCCAGGGTTGAATAGAGCGGCCTCCGGGCCGGTCTGTTCAACTCGGTAGTCGTCATTGGCTTGACCGAAACGGAGATACCGGCTTCCTCAAAAATGGCTTTGGCAAACGTATTCCACGAGCAGTACTCCGAATTGGCCGCATGGTAGATACCGCGACAACCGGCATCGATAAGGGAGATAATCGCCCGGGCCAGATCAACCGTCCAGGTCGGCGAACCGATCTGATCGTCAACAACGGTCAGCTCATCCTTTTCCGCCCCCAGGCGCAGCATGGTTTCGACAAAATTCTTACCATGCAGGCCATACAGCCACTGCGTCCGCACGATCAGATGCTCGGGACAGAAGGCGGCATTCATTTCGCCCGCCAGCTTCGATTCGCCGTAAACGCTGAGCGGACAGGGAGCATCGTCCTCAACATACGGCGTGCCTTTGCCGCCATCGAAAACGTAATCGGTGCTGACCTGGACCAACAGAGCGCCACTGTCCCTGCAGGCCATCGCCAGATAAGCCACCCCCTCGCCATTAACCGCCATTGCCGCGTCGGTATTGCTTTCACACCCATCCACGTCGGTGTAGGCAGCGCAATTGATGACAACCTCCGGTTGCAACTCGCCAATAACCTTCAGCACTGATTCAGGCGACGTAATGTCGATCTCGGCAATGTCAACGCCATGTCCCCTGCCACCCAGAAGTGCAATAAGGTCCTGCCCCAGCATACCGTTTGCTCCCACCACCAAAATCATGCTCTACCTCCGTCAGCGGACTCTTTTTATTTTCACCGGTTTGTTACGCTCTTGCCATTGCCGCTTCACTATCCGTACGGTGCGACCACTCCTGCGGAGCAGTGACGGTTAACCTTCCAGGGCTGCATCCCGTGACTCCTCCAGTGTCGCCTCAAGTTCCATAATCTGGGTGTCGGTTATATCAAGCACTTCCGCCTCTCTCGTCCCCATCAGTACGATGCCCGGTTCATGCTTCAGGCCAAGCCCGATTCGGTGAGACGCCAGATTGACAATCCGTACGATTGCCAGCATTTTGTTGACGGTATCCCATTCGTCGGAATGATGATCTCGGATCACATCGCAGTACATCGCCGGAAAGTTCCAATGCTGCATCATGCGATACCCCTGTTCGACGTGCATCGCATCGAAAATTTCCAGAATCAGCTCATCATCGAAGAGCGAGTTGATCACACCCGCTCCAACCAGTTTTTCTATCGACTTCAACAGATAGAGTTTGCCGACGTCATGCAGAAGCGCCGCCAGATAGGTTTCATCGGCTACTCCGCGCATGCCGCAGGAGTGGGCCAGCCAGCGGGCTCCAAGCGCACAGCAATGACTGTGCAGCCACAGCTCTTTCATATAGTGATCAAGCGCCGGATTGCTCGATGAGTGCGCCGATGCCTGAGAAGCGGCAATCACCAGATTGATAACCTGTTGAGCTCCGAGCCGGATAACCGCTTCCTTGATAGTAGCAACTTTAGAGCGTCCCATATACATCGGAGAGTTGGCTATTTTAAGCATCTGGCTGGCCAGCGACATATCCTCATTGGCAACCTGGGAAACCTCGTCAACCGTGAAATCATAGTTTGAGAGCATTCTCTGAAGCTTTAATGCGACAGGATGAAATATCGGCAGCTCAATCGGCTGGGATGCAAGTAACCTTCTGACGGTTTCCGGAATGGATGCTGATGGCATGACAAAACTCCTTGATACTATTATAGTCGAAAAATTATAACCGGAACCGCCTGGCTGGTCACAAAAATATTATACCGAACGCTCCAGCAGCAGGCGCCCTTCAAGGTCATCGATAAACTGCCGTGCGGAACGCCCGCTCCTGCGGGCAGTCAGCCGTGCCCATTTCAGTGCTTTATCGCGCAGTTCTTCGTCTGGCAGGGAAAGCCCTCTCGCAACGGCATACCCGCGAACGACAGCCAGATACTCTTCCTGATCAAATTCATAAAAACCGAGAGAAAGGCCGAACCGGTCGGACAGAGCCAATTTTTCACCTACCGCCTCTTCGGGATGTATTTCAGAATCGGCGCTGTTACCGGACAACTTCTCCGGCATGAGGTGTCGGCGATTGGATGTGGCATAAATCAGGATATTCGAGGGTCGCTCTTCAATATCACCATCCAGCAGCGTTTTTAACGCTCTGAAATCCCCCTCCCCCTCATCAAAAGAGAGATCATCGCAAAAGAGGATAAAACGGAACGGCGCCCCCCGCAACAACCCGATGATACACGGCAGCGCCATGATATCCCACCGTTTCAACTCTATGATCCGCAGCCCGCGATGCGCAAAAAGCTTCAGGAGTCCCTTCACCAGTGATGATTTGCCACAGCCGCGTTCGCCCCACAGCAGGACATTATTGGCGGGAAGCGACGCCACAAACTGCGCTGTGTTCCGGATGACCTCATCCCGGACAGCATCGATGCCAACCAGATCATTCAGGTCAAACAGATGCGGATGAGTCACTGCAACCAACCGCCCGGCATCTCCCGAACGCTCCCACCGAAAGGCGAGGTTGGCAGATAAGTCAACGGGTAGTTCCGGTGACGGGATCAGACGTTCCACCAGCACTCCGATTTTATCAAGGAGCAGATCAAGTTTATCATTCTGACTGTTCATAATTGGCCTAACAGCCACACCCGCAGTTATGGCACACTTTCCTGAATTCACTGGAGGGGGCGATCGTTTCAGGGGCAAATGCGATCCGCCTGACTGCGGCGCCGATATCTTCCATAATATCCAGATTGCGGCTTTTTCCGATAATGTGACCGATACACTGGTTGCTGTGCCCGTCCTGCGGCGAAGACACTTTTACCACGTTCAGCAGGTCGGCATAACTTTTGACGGCAATAACCGCGTCACGGTTGCGCACAACGGTCACAAGGACCCCGAGGCGCTCCATTTCCGTGATCGTTCCCGCAAGGAAATCCTGAAACGGCTGACCGTCAAAATCAATATACCAGTCTTTTCTGAGATGGTTCTGTTCCATGATCGTGATGATCATCTGTTTTGTTTTTTTGCACACCATTTCAGATTGCTCCGTTGCCGCAGCCCAATCGTGCCGGGCATTCGGCATCCCATGCCGGAAAACCGTCGCCGGAAATAGTCAGAAATGATTCGATCCGCTGACGGTAAAAGTCATGACGTCCCGCCTCCGCAAGGAGAAACGAAAGCTCATCCGCGGAAATCAGATGCCGGCGGTGCATGTATCGGTAAAGCTCCGACAGTGCCGTAAGATGGCGTTCAAGGGCTGCGAACTCAGGATCCAGCGTATGGGTAATATACCAGGATCCGGCGAATGTCGTCACAATTCCGGGGAGTGGGCGGACGACATTCTGCCGGCCAAAGTCGATCAGGTAATCCCGCAGATACAAATCGGCGCTGAAAGCCAGCTCGGAAGCCTGTTCAGCGGTCATCCCCTGTTGCTGGAGGTACAGATAAAACTGTTTCAGAATTTGTTGACACCGCTCGTCAACCAGCAGTTCTTCGTCTATCGTATCAAACTGGAAGTCAGCATGCTCAAATTCGATTTCCCGGTTTTCCGTCATAAGTTCACTGCTCATTTTTCAGAAGGATTAAGTTCCAACAACTCTTTGTGAACGAACCGGCCGTTTTTCTGGATCGAAACATCATCGAACAGTATTTCGCCATCAGCAAGAATGCGCACAAGATCCCAATGCACGGCGGAACGGTTGCCATTATCGCATTCGTCGTACGCCTGTCCGGGGGTGAAATGAATCGAGCCGAAAATCTTTTCGTCAAAAAGAATGTTACGCATCGGCTGGCGAATTCCCGGATTAACGCCAATCGCAAACTCTCCGATGTAGCGTGCGCCTTCATCGGTATCCAGGATTTTGTTGAGGGATTTGCTCATCCCCGCTTCAGCGGTCGCCTTGACAATTTTGCCGTCAACAAATTCAAAGCGGACCCCGTTATATTCCCTGCCTTGATACATACTCGGACAGTTATAGCTGATATGTCCCTGAACAGAGGTTTTGACCGGAGCCGAAAACACCTCGCCGTCCGGCATATTGAGACGGCCGTCACACTTAATGCCGGGCAAGCCGTCGATACTGAAACGAAGATCCGTATCGGGGGCCAGAATCCGCACCTTTTTGGTCCGGTCGATCAGCTTTTTCAGTTTTTCCTGTTTCTTCGACTCGGCCTTCCAGTCGATACAGCAGGCAGAGAAGAGGTAATCCTCATACTCGTCCAGACTCATACGGGCTTCCTGAGCCGAGGCGTGGGTCGGATAACGGGTCACACACCACCGGGTATGTTTGACACGCTGATCAATCAGCGGCCTGGTCAGTTTTGCATAGGCGACCACCGCCTCCTGCCGGGCATTCGCCATAACCATCGAATTGTTACCGGCGGAAATACCGATGTACACAGTCACGGTTTTATAGAAATCCAGTTTATGCTGCGGAAAGTGGTCAAGCTGCTGTTTAGTTGCGCTGTTGTAGAAAAAACGGTCTATTTCCGGCACCGAGAAGCTGTATTCCACATACTTCGCACCACGCGCGAGGCAGAGTGCATAGAGTTCCTTGACCAACGGCAGAGCCTCCAGGCCGGCCGCGTTGATCAGTGCGATATCACCCTTTTTCACCCTGGTCGAGTAATCAACCAGTATTTCTGCAAACTGCCGGACTCTGGGATCGTTCATCAGTACTCCTCTCACAATCATTTCAGTGCATCATCAGCCTGGTGACACCCAGTACAAGTCCACTCTGCGGACCGGCCAGCAATTGAACGCCAAGGGTAAGAACCGGAGAAACAATGTACGAAAACATATTGGTAAAAAACACCAGAACTATGATGATCATCATCCCGTACGGTTCAATACGCGACCAGGCAACCGCCTGCCGAAGCGGAAGCAATCCGACCAATACCCGTCCGCCATCCAGAGGCGGTACCGGTATCATATTGAAGATAGCCAGCAGCAGATTTATATAGACCGAAAATGCCAGCATCAAAACCACCGGTTCCACCACCATAGCCAACGGTGAGTCGGAAGCGGCCGGATTACCGAACGTAACCAGGCCTCGCAGCAGGAACGCGGAAACCGTTGCCAGGATGAGGTTGGTAACCGGGCCGGCGGCTGCCACCCAGATCATATCGCGCTTGGGATTACGGAGATTTTCGAATACTACCGGCACCGGCTTGGCCCACCCAATGCCGATAAAAAATATCATGAGTGTACCAATGATATCAATATGCTTCAAAGGATTAAGAGTCAACCGACCCATCATCTTCGCAGTCGGATCGCCAAAACGCCAGGCAACAAATCCATGGGAAACTTCGTGACAAACAATTGCCAACATACCGGGCACAAGCATTACCGAAAGCTTGAGTAAGAACCCTTCCATATATTTATTTCCTTTATAAATCAATCATCTGGGCTGTTTGTGTTGCTTTGTCCAGGCAGTCAAAAACACTTGAGGCCGCAGCCTGCTTGCGTTTGACGCCCATTCTTGCGCAAATCCGGCTCGTCCGGGTTAGAAATATAAACGATGTCCTGGGGGCCGTCTACTATTTCCTTCAGCCGTATACTACTTCCCTTCAGGTATATCTCTTCCCATCGTAGGTTTCCGGCCCCATACCAGCGCAGTCCGGTGAACAGCATCAACCAGGTAATGGTCAACTACGTACCAGTCTGTATGGGAGGAATGAGGACGTACACTCATGCATGAGCTGTGGTTTGATCCTTCAGCAAGTCTAACACCCATGCATTGATACTCTTGCCGTGGGCGGCTGCTTGGGTAGCAAGTCTTTCGTGCAGATCAGGCGGCACTCTCAGGTTGAACTTGCCGGAAAAATGCTTGCGCGGTTCAATACCTCTTGCATGGCAAGAGTCCAGAAAGACCCGCAGAGATATTTCGCCTTCTTTGCGCAGACCGTCAATATCTGATGCATAGAAGTCAGCACCACCGTTAAGCCCTATAAACTCGCCGCGAAACATATCAATATCTTCATCATACGCAACGACAGCATTGTAACCATTAATTGTCAGTGTGTTCATGGTATCACCCCATTTTCTTCAAGCCATTTTCTGATTGACGATACAGCACCTTTATCCGTGACTGGTGATGGATGAGGTCGATGGAATACCCTCACCACCCCGAAGAGGTATATTTCCAGACGTGACCCTTCGCGCTCTATCGTTTCAGCTCCAAGCGAGATCAGAAACGCCTCAATCTCTTTCCACTTGATGTTGCCGGATACTGGCCGGTGAAAGATCAATTCCAACGTCTTTGAGTTTTTTCGTTTCATGGCGATATAGTACCGATTACTAGTACCATGTCAAGGAGAATAACCCTCATTTCACTTTTTCAATGCAGCTCTCCCTTGTGCCGCAGGGAATCTTGAGAAAAATCGTGGTTCCCTTGTTTGGTGAACTTGCGATGTCGAATTCCGCTTCCATCGAGTCAGCTCGTTCACGCATTCCTATGATGCCAAAACCATTTCTTGACGGTATCGCATTCAATTCGAAGCCACAGCCGTCGTCGCGGATCTCCAGGATGATGTATTGGTCCGTGCGTGCCAAGGTGATGGTAACAGCGGTAGCTTGAGAATATTTACCGATATTAGTGAGAGATTCCTGCACTATCCTGAAAATATTAATCGCGCATTGCTGCTTTTGGCACAGACCAACACTCCCGATTACCTTACATGTGATGCCACTACGCCTTGAAAAGTCCTCGCTTATCCACTCGATAGCACTTGCCAAGCCGAGCTCGTCCAGCAACGATGGACGCAGGTCAGTGCAGATATGCTGTATATTAACAGCCATCTTCTGAACGCTGCCATATATGTTTGCAAGCCGATCGATTGCGTAACCATGGTCGGGAGATAATTCATTTTGAGTTTTGATCACATCAAATGAAAGCAATGTCAGGTCTTGACCAATCGAATCATGTAATTCCCTGGCTATCCTGACACGCTCTTTCTCAATATGATCAGCCAGATGCTTAGTGTACTCGCGCCGCTTTTTTTCTGCCTGTCGCTGTTCGGTAATATCAGTAACAAACACCGTCAGGCCTATGATATGACCGTGGTCATCATACATGGGAGAATAGCGGTTCTCCCAGCAGGTTCGCCTCAGGTTTATATCGCCGTATTCTTCATACTTGATTATGGATTCTCCCGATAGTGCTGCATCAAAGTTGTCTTTCGCCTGTTGCCGATCAGCAGCATCAAGGATAACATCCAGCATGCATGTACCGACATCGATGGATGCCCCCCAGATATCCTTCATTATTTGGTAATGCGCCTTGGTAAATGAGATATAGCAGTATTGCGTGTCCAGGGAGAAAATTATGACACCATGGGGACTTTCAAGAATGCTTCGCAGAAGCAGGATCTGTCTCCTGTGACGGTCAATTTCATTTACAGCCTCTTCGTACGAAAGCTTAGGGTTCGTCATGGTATACCTCAAGATTCATTGGCGCCATATTTTGTCCCACAGGTATCATGAACCTCAATTGGAAGAATTGACTATTAATGGCGCACACGACGAAAAGGCGGGATCGCTCCCGCCTTTTCGTGGCTATTTGCTTCTTCAGCTTTTTAATTAAATATCGTAGTACAGTTCGAACTCAAGTGGAACCGGACGCATACGAACGGGATTTACTTCAGCCTCGGTTTTGTACTCAATCCACTTCTCGATAACATCGGGGGTAAAGACGTCACCTTTCAGCAGGAATTCATAATCTTCGCTGAGGCATTTCAGAGCTTCTTCAAGAGTACCCGGTGCAGACGGGATGTCTTTCAGCTCTTCAGGTGACAGCCCGTAGATGTCCTTGTCCAGCGGCTGGCCCGGATCAATCTTGTTTTCGATGCCATCAAGGCCGGCCATCAGCATGGCGGCAAATGCGAGATACCCGTTGCAGGAAGGATCGGGAGTGCGGTATTCGACGCGCTTTGATTTAGGGTTGCTGGAGAACATCGGAATACGGAGTGCGGCAGAACGGTTACGGGCCGAGTAGGCCATGTTGACCGGCGCTTCGAAACCGGGGACAAGACGTTTGTACGAGTTGGTGGTCGGGTTGGTGAAGGCACAGAGAGCCTTGGCATGTTTGATGATGCCACCGATGTACCAGAGTGCCTGCTGGGAGAGCCCACCGTATTTATCGCCGGCAAACAGGTTGACGCCGTCTTTCCAGATGGACTGATGGCAATGCATCCCGGAGCCATTATCACCGTAAAGCGGCTTAGGCATGAATGTAGCGGTTTTGCCGTTACGATTGGCAACATTTTTTACGACATATTTGAACCACTGCAGATCATCGGCCATATCAACCAGCGAGTTGAAACGCATGTCGATTTCAGCCTGGCCGCCGGTGGCAACTTCGTGATGCTGACACTCGACGCGAATGCCGACATTCTGAAGTTCCTGCACCATTTCATTACGAAGATCATTTTGTGAATCTGTCGGGGAAACCGGGAAATACCCTTCTTTGTGGCGTGGTTTGTAACCAAGATTCGGGAATTCTTCACGTCCGGTATTCCAGGCGCCTTCCACGGAATCAACGGCATAGAAGGATTGATTGGAACTGGAGTCGTAGCGGACATCGTCAAAAATGAAAAATTCTGCTTCAGGTCCGAAGAAAGCGGTATCGCCGATGCCGGTCGATTTGAGGTAAGCCTCCGCTTTAATTGCGATGTTACGCGGATCGCGGGTATATCCTTCCTTGGTGATCGGATCGAAAATATTGCAGATCAGCGACAGGGTCGGCACCTTGATAAAAGGATCGATCTTCGCTGTTTTCGGATCAGGAACAATGATCATGTCAGATGCATGAATCGGCTGCCATCCGCGAATGGAAGAGCCGTCAAAGCCCTGCCCCTCTTCAAAGGTGTCTTCACCGAACTCACTCATCGGCACGGAAAAATGCTGCCAGATTCCTACAAAGTCCATAAATTTGAAATCGACCATCTTTACGCCATTTTCAATCGCAAACTCAACTACTTGTTTCGGTGTCATCTGTTGCTCCTTTCGGGATTTATTGTATTACAGCGCATCTTCTCCGGTTTCACCAGTTCTGATACGAATTACTTCTTCCACATTGGTCACAAATATTTTCCCATCACCGATCCGGCCGGTTTTGGCAGATTTTTCGATTGCTTCGACAACCTGCGGGAGAATCGAATCCGAAACAATAATTTCTATCTTAATTTTGGGGATAAAATCAACTACATACTCTGCTCCCCGATACAATTCGGTATGACCTTTCTGACGTCCAAACCCCTTCACTTCGCTTATCGTAATTCCCTGAATACCGATTTCGTTCAACGATTCCTTGACTTCATCCAACTTGAACGGCTTTATGATTGCTTCAACTTTTTTCACGTTGTTACCCTCCGTTACTTGAAATTTTGTGAAATAGTAGCACAAAATGGATAATTATCATCCATTTATATCCTTAAGTTCCTTGATTATTTCTACCTGACGATGATTGATGTAGTAGCCAATATGCTGCTGGGAATGCTTTTCCGGATGAAACTCCAGAAAGCAGGTATAGGGAGCGCAGCTGCCGATAACATTGATAATCGTCGCACGCAATCCTACTTCACGCCTGGAATTACCAACCGGATCAGGCAGCTTCACCAGCAGATGTATGTCAAGGCCGGGCACCAGCAGATCGGCGGACATGGTGCTGATTGCCGCGCCGCCAAGCGAAATATCCTGCACAGCCCCTTCCAGAAGATCCCCGGCAAAAATCAGATCCGCATCAACCGGATTATCCAGATGAACCCTCACAAACTGCCTCATATCCGAACGAATGCGCACATAGCCGAAATTGCATAGAATGACGCGTTTCCTGGCTGTATTTACATAGAAAGCCTCACCGATCATATCATCCGAATTGTCACTCAGAGGATGTGAATAAATAAGGGTACTTTTGTCCATGGCGATAATCTTTGCCTGATAGTCATGAACATCAAACTCCGCCATTTCGTTTTCAACACTCAGCAAGGTAGCGTTGTATGAAACGGGGATTTCTTTATAGTAGTTTAAAAACGAAAATCCCTGTCCGATCATCTCCTTCATGAACTGAAGAATAACCAGCGAATCTTCCCGTTTCGTTCCCCGCACAGTTGCGTCGTAGTATTGAAACACTCCCGTCACCCCGAAGATGATGAATTGAACTATTTTTCAAATTGGGATATACATGAAGAGTGAAACTAACTATCAGAAAATATCCCGAACGACAAGCACAATTGATAGTGTTTGAAAAAGTGTCCCGAATATTTCAAAACCGGATTCGCTATTTGTTCGTACTGACCTCTGCTCTAGCGCTCTGCCTGGTCAGCTCGCTTGCTGAAGCTGATATCTACCGTTTTGTCACCATCGACGGAGTTGAAACATTTACCGATGCTCCAAGCAACAAAAGTGCCACCATCGTCATCAAAGATCGCCCCCGGAATGCAGGCAAGCAGTACCCATCATCGAAAAAGCAGAAAACTCACGATATTTCGCTCGATGAAATCGCCCAGAAAGCGGTTATCGCTTCTTTAAATCCGTCCAGGGTGGAGATAAACCGGTTTGATCCGCGTCTGCCGGCCGTCGGCGGCACAATAACGTCGAAAGTCGGCATGAGAATCGACCCGATCGACGGAGCGTGGCGCCATCACAACGGAATCGATATCGCAATTCCCTCCGGGACCCCGGTCAGGCCGGTTGCTCCCGGCGTGGTTGTCTACAGTGGCAGCCGTTCCGGATATGGCAACACCGTCGTCGTCGAACATGATAACGGCATCATCACCCTCTACGCCCACAACAGCCGGCTGCTTGTAACAGAGGGGCAACGGGTTTCCACAGAGAGCTCCCTGGCTCTTTCCGGCTCAACCGGACGCTCAACCGGACCGCACCTCCACTTCGAGGCGTGGCAATCCGGAACCAATGTTACCATGGCCTTTCTCCCCAACAGCGATATTCTACTGCCGAACACGACCCTGGTCGCCAGCAGCCGCCTGGCAACCCGTTTCCGGAGCGAAACTCTTTCGGACGGTTCGATCCTGTTCACCAATATTCCCGCGCCCTCACCCTGATGCATGACCAGATTGCAAAATACCGTGCGAAACTGATTTCAGACAACGCGGCACAAACAGGGCGGATCGCCTTTGCCGCTCAAGATGATATCATGATTTCAGATGGTGAACCTATCCTCGCCAGGCTGGCGGAATCGGTGCTTGCCCGCCTGAATTGCCTTGCGCTGGTTGCTGCAGTTCCGTCGCTCCCCTTTACCGATTTTCTCATTCGGAGGGCAGCCCCCCACGAGAACGACATTGTCCCCCGCGATACTGAAACCCGCACCTTTCTGCATGACATTCCGATTGTACGTAAAAGCGGCATCGGTCCCGACGCCGCACAATCAATTGCCACGCTGCTCGGAAATCGGAAAGGAATTGTCGTCGAAGGGATCGGAATTATCGCGACCGGAGCGCTGACAGTTGAGCAGGCCTATATCAACTGGTCGTCTGTGTTTCATTCGACCTACATCAAATACCTTGAAGAACTGCTCGAACATGGCTTCATGTTGCCGGACGAGGAAGAGGCCTTCGATCACTTTCGCCGGGACTTACTCGTTCCACTTTCATCCGAAGGGCTTGAATTCCGCACCGGGCCATTTTCTGAAAAAAATGTCATCCTGGACGAGATTTCCCGAGTCGGCAGCTATACCGTTCAACGCCGCCTGGTTGATTCTTTTTTCGGCAACATTTCGTATGCAGTCGAAAAGCTGATCTATATCTCGCAGACCGCGGCCAGCCTGGATGAGCTTTCCGGCTGTATCGATCCGGTGCCGTTCGAAAACTGTTCGACGGTCGGCATTACCGCTTCCAGCGAACTGGTGGCGCATCGCGCCATAGTTGAGATAACCGGCTGTCGTGCCGTGCTGCACGGCCACCCCCGTTTCGCAGTGGTCATGAGCATGCTGTGTGAAGATCAGGAATCGTGTCATGTTGCGGACTGCTGGAAGGATTGCACAAAAGTGCGTTTTCTTGGCACGACTCCGGTAGTCGCGGGAGAGATCGGCGCCGGCGGCATCGCCAAAAATGTCCCGCCGGTGATCGGTATCACCGGTTCAACTGTTGTGTATGGTCATGGAATCTTCAGCATCGGCATGAGTGATTTCCGCGAGGCATTCCAGAGCATGGTTGATATCGAGAACTGGTGCCGGGATGAATATTTCAGGCGATTTGATGAAAAACATCCAAAAAGACTGGCACCCATCTTGCTTTGAGTCAGGAACGGTAACACAATGGCTCCGTAACCCCTGAAAACATCGATTATTATGGATAAGCGTAGTGCTTATTTTTTACACAACACTGCTTAAAAAGGAGGCTGTACAATGGAAATGTTTGGACAAAATGTGTTTAACCAATCAGTTATGAGAGAACGGTTGCCAAAAGGTGTTTTCAAAAACCTGAAGAAGACCATAGACGAAGGTCTGCCGCTGGATCCCTCCATCGCAGATGTTGTCGCAACAGCAATGAAAGAATGGGCTGTTGAAAAAGGTGCAACACATTTTACCCACTGGTTCCAGCCGATGACCGGTATCACCGCCGAAAAACATGACTCATTCCTTTCGCCAAATGAAAATGGCGCGCTGATGGAGTTCTCCGGAAAAGAGCTGGTCAAGGGCGAGCCGGATGCTTCATCTTTCCCCAGCGGCGGTCTGAGAGCAACCTTCGAAGCCAGGGGTTATACCGCCTGGGACTGCACCTCTCCTGCGTTTCTGAGAGAAGAAGCTGACGTCATCACCCTTTGCATCCCGACCGCCTTCTGCTCGTACACCGGTGAGGCCCTGGACAAGAAGACCCCTCTGCTCCGCTCCATGGAGGCGCTCTCTACACAGGCTCTGCGTGTTCTCAAATTGTTCGGAAATACGACTGCCAGCAGGGTTACCTCAACTGTCGGCGCCGAGCAGGAATACTTCCTTGTGGACAAATCTTTTTTCCTGAAAAGACCGGACCTGATGATGGCCGGCAGAACGCTTTTCGGGGCCATGCCCTCAAAAGGGCAGGAACTGGAAGACCACTATTTCGGCACTATCAAGGAAAGAGTGCTGTCGTATATGAAGGAAGTAAATGAGGAGCTGTGGAAACTGGGCGTTACCGCAAAAACCCAGCACAACGAAGTTGCACCGGGACAATTTGAACTCGCCCCGATTTTTGAGAACACAAACATCGCTACTGATCACAATCAGATGATTATGGATGTTCTGAAGCGGGTCGCCATCAGACATGGCCTGGTCTGCCTGCTGCACGAAAAACCATTTGCCGGTGTAAACGGCTCCGGCAAGCACAACAACTGGTCCATGAGCTCAAACGATGGGCAGAACCTGCTTGAACCGGGTCACACCCCACATGAAAATGCCCAGTTCCTGACCTTCCTGATGGCGACAATCAAAGCGGTGGATACGTATGCGGGGCTCCTGCGCTGCTCGTGCGCCAACGCCGGCAATGACCACCGCCTGGGCGCCAACGAGGCCCCCCCGGCAATCATTTCCATATTCCTTGGCGAGCAACTTGCCGACATCCTCGACCAGATCGTGGCCGGCGGAGCAAAAACATCCTCAACCAACGCGGACATGAGGATCGGTGTAACCACACTTCCCGCACTGGCCAAGGACGCTACCGACAGAAACAGAACCTCGCCGTTCGCTTTTACCGGTAACAAGTTTGAATTCAGGATGCTCGGTTCCTCTTTCTCAATTTCAGGCCCCAATATTATCATCAATACAATCATTGCCGATGCACTGAAGGAATTTTCCGACAAACTCGAAAAATCGAAAAACTTTTCAGCCGACCTTGAGAAACTGCTTCAAGATACCGCCAAAAAGCATAAGCGCGTCGTATTCAACGGCAACAACTACTCCGACGAGTGGGTCAAGGAAGCCAAGAAGCGCGGCCTGCTGAATATTCCCAACACCCCCAAGGCACTGAAGGAGCTGGTAACAAAGGAAGCCGTTGAGTTGTTCATTAAACACGGCGTATTCACCGAAAAAGAAATTCATTCCCGTTATGAGATCATGCTCGAACAATATGTGAAGACGCTTAATATTGAAGCCCTGACCATGATCGACATGGCTAATCACAGCATAATCCCTACCGCCATAGAATATGCAACAACGGTAGCAACGTCTATCAATGCCGTTGCAGCCGTATCCGGCAAGCTGAATGTATTGACCCAGAAGGAACTGCTGGAAGAGCTCTCCGACAAACTTGCTTCCATAAGCAGCAATGCAAAAGCACTGGAGAAAGCCCTTGAAAGCGCACAGAGCGTTGCTGATATCGAAAAACAGGCAGTTGCGTTCAGGGAAAAGGTATTTACGAAAATGCTTGAACTGCGTGCCGATGGTGATGCACTGGAAAAAATCATTGCTGCCAAATACTGGCCGCTGCCGACTTATGGGGAAATGCTTTTCATTCTGTAATCCCTTATTTTTACGTGGGTACTAAAAAAGGAGCCTCCTGACGGGGCTCCTTTTTTGGTACTCGGTGAAAACTGGTGGCAAGACAGCTCCCGGCGCCCGCCACCTTTCTACTCCCGCACCTTCCGCGCAATCTCAAACAGCGCGATCCCGCCGGCAACCGAGGCATTGAGCGAGCTTACTCCGCCGTACTGGGGAATCGACATCACCACATCGCACTGCTTCCGCACGAGCGGTCTGATCCCCTCCCCTTCACCGCCAATCACCAGCGCCACGTTTCCTGAAAAGTCGGTCTGATAGACGGTTTGCCGGGCGGCGCCATCGAGCCCATACACCCAGTAGCCACGTTTTTTCAAAATTTCAAGTGTCTGCGCAATATTGGTGACCATGGCAACCGGCACGGTCTCAACGGCTCCGGCCGACGTTTTCTCGGCGGCGGCCGTGATTCCACAGGCCCGATCTTTGGGGATAAAGACGCCATCGGCGCCGGCACAGGCGGCCGAGCGGATCAAGGCGCCCAGATTGTGCGGGTCCTGTATGGCATCGAGAACCAGAAGAAATCCCCCCCTGCCGGACTGGTCAACGGCTGTCATCAGATCGTCGAAGTCAGCGTAACGGAATGGTTCCACCTCCAGCGCGATCCCCTGGTGATGGGAAGAGGCACACATCCTGGTAAGATCTCCCTTATCCCGCCGGTGCACCGCAACGCCCCGTTCCTCTGCCAGCCGGATAATCTTTTCAACCCGATGATCCGTAGCGCTGATCTGCACGTACAGGTTGAACGCGCCACGCGTTCCCTGCAGTGACTCTTTTACCGGGTTGACCCCGAAAATCAGCTCTCCTTTCATACCACACCATCCGCAATTTCGGCGGCGATAGAGTCTGCCGCCTGGACCGGATCAGCCGCTTTGGCAATCGGACGACCGATTACCAGATAGTCTGCACCGGATGACACCGCTTCCGAAGGAGTCATGATCCGTTTCTGATCATCAACCGCGGCGAACGACGGGCGTACCCCCGGAGTCACGATCAGAAAATCGGGGCCGCATGCCTCCCTGATCAGACCGATCTCAAGCGGAGAAGCAACCACGCCATCCATGCCGGATGCTTTGGCAAGCTGAGCCAGACGCAGCACCATGTCCTGAACGGAATGTTCGATGCCGACCTGACGTAAGGTATGGACGGTCGATGAGGTCAAAATCGTTACAGCAAGCAGCCGGGGACGCTCCGCGTCGCTGAATTCCTTGCGCACGGCGGTTACGGCGGTTTCCATCATTTCGGCGCCACCCAGCGCATGCAGGTTAGCCAGCTGGACGCCAAGTCGGGCGGCTTCAAGCATCGCATTCGCAACCGTGTTCGGAATGTCGTGATATTTCAGATCAAGAAAGACCTGGCCGCCATGCCGCTGGACAGCCTTCACCGCAGCCGGACCGCAGGAGGTGAAGAGTTCCTTGCCGACCTTGAACATCCCGACCTTCCCCGCCAGAGTGTCGGACCACCGGTCAATGTCATCAAGACCATGTACATCCAGGGCAAATATTATTTTTTTTCGAGCCTCTTCCACTGTCATGGCATCCTCATTTCATGAATTCTACAACCGCTGCGGCAATTCCTTCCGCATCTATCCCGACATCCTTGCGGAGCTGGGCCTGACTCCCCTGTTCGATATAATGATCCGGAAGGCCGAGACGACGAACCTTTACACCCTGCAGGTTATGGTCAGACAGAGCCTCCAGCACGGCTGTGCCAAAACCGCCCTGCAGAGCATTTTCCTCCACCGTGACAATCCGGCCGGTCCGGCGGGCAGCAGCCAGAATAAGCTCCACATCGAGCGGTTTAACAAACCGGGCATTGATGACCCCGGCGGAAATTCCCTTTGACATAAGCGCTTTTGCCGCTGCAAGCGCCGGATAGACCGTAGCCCCGATGGCGACTATGGTCAGGTCGGCGCCATCTTGCAGTTGTTCCCCCTTCCCAATTTCGAGACATTTCAGATCCCGATCCGGTTCGACCCCATACCCTGCGCCACGCGGGTAGCGAAGTGCCATCGGAACCCCGGAACAAATGGCTGTTTTGAGGAGGTGGCGTAATTCGTTCTCATCTTTAGGCGCCATCACCGTTATTCCGGGGAGGTGCCGCAGATAGGATATATCAAAGACTCCATGATGAGTCGGACCGTCATCTCCCACCAGTCCGGCACGATCCATCGCTATGGTCACCGGCAGATTTTGCAGGCAGATATCATGAAAAACCTGATCGTAGGCACGCTGCACGAATGTCGAATATATTGCCGTCACCGGTTTGAAGCCGTCCGCTGCCAGTCCGGCCGCAAAGGTCATGGCATGTTGTTCGGCAATGCCGACATCAAAAAAGCGCTCCGGAAACCGCTTTAAAAACGGGGTAAGCCCCGTGCCGTCCGGCATGGCAGCAGTTATGGCGATTATTTTTGCGTCTTCTTCCGCCAATTGCACCAATGTTTCACCAAACACGTCCGTATAGGATTTCACCGGCGACTTGGCCGCCCCCTTACCGGTAGCGACATCAAAGACACCAACACCATGATAGTTGGCGGGGGTGTCTTCGGCAGGCTTGTACCCCTTCCCCTTGGTCGTCATCACATGTACCAGCAAGGGCCCATCCAGCTCATTAATGTTATTAAACACCTCGACCAACTGCGACAGGTCGTGCCCGTCAAGGGGACCCAGATAATCGAATCCGAGCGCTTCGAACAGGGAACCGGGGGTAAGAAAACCCTTCAGCGAGTTTTCGGCACGACGGGCAAAATGAAGGATATCGGTACCAAAGGCCGGAATATTTTTGAGTAACGCCTGCATCTCCTTTTTTAAATCCCGGTAGTAATGACCAGTCATTTTACGGGAAATAAACGCGGAAAAAGCACCGACGTTTTTCGAAATCGACATTTCGTTGTCGTTCAAAATGACGATCAGGTTTTTTTTGAGATGACCGGCCTGATTCAGCGCCTCGAACGCCATACCACCGGTCAGGGAGCCATCGCCGATCACCGCAATCGAATGATTCCGCGTACCGTCAAGCCCGGCCGCTGCTGCCATGCCGAGCCCTGCCGAAATGGAGGTGGATGAGTGGCCGACACCAAAGGCGTCATGCTCCGATTCGCACCGTTTTGGAAAACCGGAGATACCCTTGTACTGGCGCTGGGTAGCAAAGCGGTCACGACGTCCGGTGAGAATTTTATGAGTATAGGCCTGGTGCCCCACATCCCAGATTATTTTGTCGCCGGGAGAATCGAAACAGTAATGCAGGGCAATCGACAGCTCAACAGTTCCGAGATTGGAGCCAAGGTGACCACCGGTAACAGAAACCGTCTCCAGAAGGAATTTCCGAACCTCAACCGCAAGATCCGGAAGTTGTTCCGGTTTCAGTTTTTTCAGATCAGCCGGCGAATTAATTGTTTCAAGCAACATTAGTAATACCTCATCTTAATACATAACCGTTCGTGCGGAACCAGCCGACCGCCCGCTCCAGCGCCTCGGCGACGGGAGTCTGCGGCAGACCGAGCTCCCGAACCGCCCGACTCGAATCGAAATACATATGATGCGCCGCCATCCGGACTCCCGCCAGGGGAATCAACGGTTCGCGGCCGGTCAGACGCGAAAGCCCCTCGTTGAGCCACGCAGCCGCCAATACCGGAGCATACGGCAGCCGAACTTTCGGCGCCGGCAACCCGGTTATTTCCTGAAGCATCCCGAAGATATTCCGCAGGGACAGATTAGCGTTGCCAAGTATGTACTTACGACCGGTGAGCCCTTTTTCCTCTGCCAGTATATGCCCGCGGGCACACACCTCGACGTCGATCAGATTCAGGCCGGTATCCAGATAGGCCGGCATCCGCCGGTTCAGAAAATCGACAATTATCTTTCCGGTAGGTGTAGGCTTGATATCCCATGGTCCCACCGGAGTTGAAGGATTGACAATTACCAGCGGCAAACCGCGGGCAATAAATTTTTCCGCCTCTCGCTCGGCAAGGAATTTGCTTTTTTTGTACGGACCGACCATGTCTGCCAGCGTTACATCCGTATCTTCGTTTCCCGGCAGGCCGTTCCCCGGATTTCCAAGTGTCCCCACACTGCTGGTGTAAACGACGCGTGAAATACCGTTTTCCATGGCTGCCTCAAGGATGGCGGTCGTCCCCCCCACATTGGTGCGGTACATATCCTCGGGAGTACGCGTCCAAAGGCGGTAATCCGCAGCAGCATGATACAGGACATCGCATCCTTTAAGTCCCTGCCGCAGCCCGGAAGGATCGAGAAGCTCTCCCTCCCATAATTCAACATCGAGCCCTTTCAGGTTGGCTCGGTTCGATGCCGGACGCACCAGTACCCGTACTTCCCGCCCGCGTTTCAGCAGTTCTCGAACAATACTGGCGCCTATAAAACCGGTAGCACCGGTAACAAATGTCTTCATAGAAATAATGGGGAAACCACTCGTTTCATACCCGCCGGACGTTCGTGTTCGCGTGTCACGAGACGTCGTTACCGGTACTCTCAAGCAATAGTCGACGATATCTGCCCAGTGCCGTCAAGGGGAAACAATTACGGTAAATGTGATATTTTATCATAAAGAACTTCGGAAACCCGGTGCCGGTAAACGCATCCTCATCCCACGACCCATCCTGTTTCTGGGTTGCAACAAGGTATTCAACTCCCCGTAACGCCGCTTTGGAATGTACCTCTCCGGCGAGAAAGAGTGAGAGAAGCGCCCAGGAGGTTTGCGATGGAGTACTGGGACCACATCCCATAAGAGAGCGATCATCGTACGATTCGCACACCTCTCCCCACCCGCCATCCAGATTCTGCTTGGACTTGAGCCAGTTAACCGCCTTTTTGATGTACGGCTGGGTCATGTTTTCACCGATAGCCGCCAACCCGCCCAGCACTGACCAGGTACCGTAAATGTAGTTTACGCCCCAACGCCCCCACCAGGGGCCTTCAGGTTCCTGTTCCGCCTTGAGGAATTCCAGCCCTCTGACCACGGCAGTATGATTTTTGGGGAAATTGAATGTCCCCAGAAGCTCCATCATACGTCCGGTCAGGTCGGCGGTCGGCGGATCAATCAACGCTTCCAGATCGGCAAACGGTATCTTGTTCAGGAGATATTTCGTGTTATCTTTATCAAATGCCCCCCAGCCGCCATTCTCGCTCTGCATCCCGAGACACCAGGTAATACCGCGCTTGATGGCCTGATCTTTATGTTTTTTATCACGAACCTTGACATCTTTGAGCGCCAGCATGACAAAGCCGGAGTCATCAACATCAGGGTACCAGTCGTTTAAGAATTCGAACGCCCACCCCCCCGGTTCAAGATCGGGAGATTTAATCTGCCAGTCCCCCTTGAAACGAACCTCCCGGTCCAGCAGCCACTGAGCTGATTTAACCAGGGCCGGATGATCGACCGGTACCCCGGCCTCCTGCATGGCAACCAGAACCAGCGCGGTGTCCCATACGGGAGAAACGCACGACTGCAGCACCAGGCTGTCATCCCCCTCTATGCAGAAGTTCGCCAGAGCTTCAAGCCCGCTTATCACGGCCGGATGATCGTTGGCATAACCAAGGCAATGCAGCGCCAGAATCGAATTGAGCATGGCCGGCTGAATGCCCCCCCAGTCGCCGCTCGACTCCTGATGATCCAGCACCCACTGTTCAGCAATAGCAATCGATTTTTTCTTGAACGGCCGGATCGGAGACGATTCATAAATTTTAAGCATATGATCGACACCGATAAAAAAATTCTTCCAGCTCACTATGCCATCTTGCCGGGTAAACGTATAATCACGGGCGCGGGGCGGCCGGACGTACAGTTCCTGGACCCGGGCCCAAGGGGGCAATTTTCTGACCGGATTTTCCGACATGACAACAGAAAGCGGGATAATCGTCGCGCGGGACCAGCTGGAAAATTCATAGAGGTTAAAATAGGCCCATTCCGGAAGCATCATGAGTTCAATCGGCATTGACGGCACTCCCAACCAGGAGAACTCGCCGAACAGCGCCAGAAAGATTTTGGTAAAGACACGCGCCTTGAGAATGCCACCCTTTGCAAGGATGAAATTACGCGCATTACTCATGGCGGGATCATCTGCCGCGTATCCGGACAGTTTAAGGGCAAAATAGGCTTCAATCGTTGTTGACAGGTCTCCCGGACCGCCGAACCAGAGCGACCAGGACCCTTCCTTCGTCTGCTTGCTCAGAATATAATTCGCCATTTTCCGTTCGCGCGGCCTGTCGACCATGCCGAGAAAATGAAACAACATGATATATTCAGACGTTATCGTGACATTCGACTCAAGTTCAGCCCACCAGTAACCATCCGGCAACTGCTCGTGAAAAAAGAAATCCCGCGTCCGTTCAATAGCCTTATCAAGAGGACTTTGAGCGTCACCAACCATTTTCTTCCATATTGTAGGGGGAAGATGATGGACTTTACCGGAAGTTTTCACTGCGGGCTGAAAAGCGGAAGCGGCGGTCTGTATAGTAAACGAGGTAAGAGAATTTGAAATTGGATATTTGTTCATTTTCATCCGGACCATCTCCTCGGCAGTTCCAGTAATACATTCTATAAAAATCGATTTCTCAATATAAAACGTTCGGATGCTAGCATACTCCATGCATGGTTGTACATTTTTTTCATCTCAAAGCGTGCCCGAATGACACCATTACTGTTCAAGCAAGCTGCCTCAAATTTTATTAGAAGCGCCTGAAACCCCGTAAAAATCGATGTCCACCGCTTGAAGCGGCTTGACAATACACCGTTCATACGCAAAAATATGATGATTACAAACCCCGTATCACCGTATTCAATTGTCACTTATTCCGGAACGGAACCGTTATGCCGCGTTATATAGCACAATTCTGTGTCGCACTAACATTCCTGTGCGGGTCCGGGCATCGTGCCCTGGCCGTCCAGTGGCAGGCGCTCAGCGGCACGGCACGCTACAAGGTTGCGTATGACGAGCAGTCCATCCGACTGACACATCAAGGACGACTTGCAATGTGGCTCCGTTTCGTGCCACGCGGGGAAGTGGAGCGCAAGCTGGCGGCAGTAACATACAAGGAAAAGCGCTATCGCTCCCACCTGGAATATTATGAACTGGACTGCGGAGAACAGACTGCACTGCTCGGCTTGATCGATATTTTGGGCACTTCAGGTGTACGATTGAAACGGCTGCCGGGAGGGACACAGACTGACCCGATACTCCCCGGATCATTACTTGAAAGCGCCGCGCAACGCATCTGCCCGGTTCCTGACGAAGAACCCGAAGAAGGTAGTGACGGTGGGGACTCCGGGAAGCAAGAGGAACAGGACAGGACCGGTGACAAGGAGCCAGACAGCGACAAGCAGCACCTGATTGAAAAATTAGAAAAAGAGGCCTCCTCGAAAGAGGCCGGCGCGAAAACGTGGAGAGAGTTGGGGAATGCCTATTTTGATACCGATCAGCCTGAGCAGGCAATCAAGGCGTATGAGCGCGCACTTGCTTTACAGCCCGATGACGCCGATACCCTGAATGACCAGGGCGCCATGTTTCGCCAGACCGGCGATTTTCAACGAGCGGTGACAAATTTTGAAAAAGCGGTTACTATCGACCCGCACAATCTCGAAAGCCTCTATAACAGCGGCTATGTATACGCCTTCGACCTGAACGACATCCCGAAAGCTCTCGTTTTGTGGCAACGGTACCTGAAGTTGGAGTCAACAGGCGACAGGGCGCGACAGGTACAGTCGTTTATCGAACGGTACGGAAAGTGAACTCCGTAAATATTTTTTGTTGGAGGCGGGGAGGAAATCCAATGACCAGGATCTTGCACTGCATAGCCGTTCTACTCCTGCTCCTCTGTTGCAGCAACTCTGCCTCTGCCGGAATCAGGAAGGGGCCCTACCCGATCTTTGAAGGATCAAACACCGCAATGACCGTGCTCTGGCAGACAGATGCCGGCGAAACCAACGTCATTCGCTGGGGCGCCGATACAAACTACTCCATGGGGCAGGCATCCGTAGGGACCTACGGCACGGATTACCAGCACAAACAGGTTATTTCCGGGCTTGAGCCGGGCACCGTGTACTATTACGAAGTGGTTGGGTACGGCGCCGGATCGTTCCGCACTGCGCCGTCGGCCTCGGCAACCGCCGTAAAACTGATTGCCTACGGCGACACCCGCACCTACCCTGCAGACCATAACAAGGTAGCGGGCAGGATACGGGCAGCCTATGCTGACGACCCCGCTTTCCAGACCATTGCTCTTCATGCCGGGGACTGGGTGACGAGCAACAGCGAGACATACTGGACAAATGAATGGTTCGTTTCCGGGGCTGACTACCCCCAGTTGCATGCCCTGCAGGCAGAAGTACCCGTCGTCGGCGTACGTGGCAACCATGAGGGAACGGCCACTCTCTTCGCGAAATACTTCCCTGAGCCGTATGTTGCCGGTTTCTACTGGTCGTTCGACTACGGACCGGTGCATGTGGCCATGGTCGACCAGTACACCACCTATACCGCCGGTTCGGCTCAGTTGAACTGGCTTTCCAGTGACCTGGCTGCCACCACCAAGCCCTGGAAGATAGTGGTGCTGCACGAACCGGGTTGGACTTCCGGGGGAAGCCATGGCAACAACATCGCAGTGCAGACCCTGTTGCAGCCGTTGTTCAGGCAGTATGGCGTGCAGCTGGTCGTGGGCGGCCATAACCACTACTATGCACGCGGCGTGGTTGATAACATCCAGCATCTGACCCTTGGAGGCGGCGGCGCCCCCCTCTATGCCCCGGCCAGCGGTGAACCCAACATCGTACGGACCGACCAGTCCAACCACCACACGGAACTGGACATCAACGGCAACACCATGCTTTTTACCGCCCACCGCGCCGACGGCACGGTCATCGAGTCGTTCACAATCTCCTCAGGCATCAATCAGGCGCCTACAGCCAATGCCGGCGTCGATCAGACCGTCACAGACCCGACGCAGATAGCAGTAAACTCTCCCCCCTGCAATGCCATCAACACCAGCATCCCCGGCAGTTGCTACCAGACAGTCAGAGCCGCTTACCAGGCGGCTGATAATGGGGATACCATCAAGATTGTTACTCTCGACTTTGCAGAAGTATTGGATGCAAACCGACCAATCAGCGTATCCCTCCTGGGGGGGTATGACCCGGTTTTCTCCGCCTCCAAAGGCGTAAGCAGCATCAACTCGCTTATCTTACGACGCGGAATGGTAAGGGTTTCCAGACTTGCTATCACACCGTAAGTACATGTGGTTTAAAAGAAACTCTGTTGTTTGCAGATGAGCTGGAAATCAGAGATTAAAGGAAGGGACACTGACTCGTGGCGATAAGCGATACCCACTCACAATTTTGTGCCATTTTCATAGGAGGGTATAGCATTTGACTTCCAGGCACAAACAGGATATAAGGTTACCATCGAAACGGGTAATAAATAATAAACGGGTTAACAGTCAGCCCCAATACTGACCATGGCCAAACATAAAGTGTACTGTTTACGCGCCCGTAGCTCAGCTGGATAGAGCACCAGGCTTCGAACCTGGGTGTCGGCCGTTCGAATCGGTCCGGGCGTACCAATAATAACACTGGCTTACAGCTTATAGCTGTGGGCCATTCCTTTTTGTATTGTAATGAAAACATCTAAAGAGACCAAACTACTTTAAGGGTTATTTCCGGTAATGTGTATGACAAAAGATCGATAAGTCCGTATCGCTTTCGAGTTCGTTGCGGTTAAATTCAATCCCGATATAATTCAGCTCTCCTGACTTTCTTACCTGCCGGACCGTACCGCTCAATAACACGTCGCCATTCCAGAACGGACGATAGAATCGAAGGGTAACCTCGGAACCGACCATAAAGGAGACGTCGCATCCCAATGACATCCCGTATTCATTGATGTCATAAGTCATGCCGGGACGGAAATTTTTATCCACAGGTTCCGCAAACTCCACCAGTGAGCGGACCGGGCTCCTGAAGCCATTTCTCCGCTCCTCACCGGCCGGATAAATACAGTTGCGCCGTGACTTGGCTTTGTACAGTTCGTCATCGGCAATCTGGATAAGAGCTTCCGCGTCAACCGCATCTAGAGGATACTCGGCAATCCCGCCGCTTATGGTCAGGTTTCGGGAGGGGAGATGTTCCTGCCCGACAAACAGTGCGGCCTCTATAGCCTGCCTGATCGGTTCCGCCACATTTGCAGCGTAAATTCTGGTTGCCTGAGGCAACAGAATGGCAAACTCTTCGCCACCGTACCGTACGGCAATATCACTTTCGCGGATACTCTGCTGAATGATACTTGCCACCTGCTTAAGTGCATGATCGCCCGCAAGATGACCGCACGCATCGTTATACTGTTTAAAATGATCAAGATCTAAAAGAACGATGGCAAACGGGGACATTTCGTGGCGACGTGCCTGCTGAATCATCTTTGTGAGCGTGATTTTGAAAAACGTCTGATTGTAAAGGCCGGTCAGGCCGTCAGTAATAGAGGAGCGTTGAATGTTATCAAAATAGTCCGCTTCAAAAAAACGGGGATTACTGAGTATGACCGCCTCCCGCTGCATATAGTGAAGAACGGTAGGGAGAAACCCTTTATGGACATACGGCGGCGCAATAACAGAGGATATGAGCGGAATGATACTTTTCCAGTGCATGACGGCGGTCTCTGCGCCAAATCGTTTACGGATCAGAACATAAAAAAACTCATCATAAACGTCATCGCCGTGGGTTGAAGCCAAGGTGTCAATCGCTTCGATCAAAGCCCAGTCATCACTCGTAGATTCGCGGAGGAGGCCAGACAAGTTATGAGCCAACGATGTGTTTTCCTGATACATCCGGGTCCTCCCAAACAACATTTCTGATCAGCTTGCGCCGCTACAACCACAAACTACCCAGAGCGTTTTAAAAATAATATTCATATCCAACCAAATCGCCCATTTTTCTATGTGCTCAACTATATAACGAACGATAATGAACGAGCCTTTATTACCATTTGCACAAACATTTTGCAAGAGATTGTTAATTTATTGCGATTTATATTTACAGACTATAATCAACGTTGTTTTTTAATTTTAGCATCTTAATTTATCATACAGGAGGCAATACATGTCTGAGCGGGAATGGGGATTATATATGGATGATGTGGCGTTGTTGCATATCTGTGAACATCGCCTGGTGGCGCCTATCTATTGGCAGTGTCAATCCGTGACCAAAGGTTCTGACTAAGATTTTAAACCTTTTTTATTGCCACAGATGTTCCCCTGGAAGAAGCAAAGCGCCACGCACTCTCCACAATCCTCTCCAACTCCGCGAACTGCGGCTGCCACCCCAACTCCCGCGAAATTTTTGCCGAAGAGGCAACCAATTGTGCCGGATCACCGGCCCGCCGCTCACCAACCGTAACCGGAATCGGATGCCCGGTACCTTTCCGACACACTTCAATGACCTGATTTATCGAATACCCGGTGCCATTGCCAAGGTTGTATGTCATGCTCTCAGAGCCATTGAGCAAAGCTGCCAGCGCCAAAGAGTGGGCGGAAGCCAGATCGCAGACGTGGACATAATCGCGAACACAGGTGCCATCCGGAGTAGCATAATCATTACCATTGACGGTGATGAATTCCCGCTGTCCGGAGGCGACCTGAAGAATGATCGGGATAAGATGTGATTCCGGGTTGTGACGTTCACCGATTTCACCTGATGGGTGAGCGCCAGCTGCGTTGAAGTAGCGGAGACATGCGCTTTTCAATCCCCAGGCAGTATCACAGTCAGCCAGCACCTGCTCAATCATCCGCTTGGAATGACCGTAAGGGTTTTCCGGCTTAAGCGGTGAATCTTCCACAATGGGCACCACATCCGGCGTGCCGTACACCGCAGCCGTAGAAGAGAAGACAAAGCGCTTTACCCCGGAGTTTTCCATTGCGGATAACAGGTTAAGGGTGTTGGCAACATTATTGTGATAGTATTTAAGCGGAGAGGTAACTGACTCACCCACCTGGATGAATGAGGCAAAGTGCATAACCGCAGAAATTTCATAGTTACGAAAAACGCTTGCTACTGCGGTCTGGTCAGCCAGATCGCCAATAATAAGCCGTCCTTCCGGTACTGCGTCGTCATGCCCAGTAGAAAGATTATCGAACACAAGGGGATCATACCCCTTATCCAGGAGCTCCCGAACCATGTGTGAGCCAATGTAACCGGCGCCGCCTACTACCAGAATTTTACTCATTTGCACTCCAGGTTTGCTGATGGGGATAGACTCCTATTAATCAAACCACTGCCACCTTATACATTCAAACTTCATTTCTTAAACCATTTTTTGCCACAGATGTACTCAGATGTACTCAGATAAAATCTGAACCTGAAAGCGTTTCTGGGGTAAAACCCGAATCACAAAGCCTGTCTGTATCTGTGAACATCGCCTGGTGGCGCCTACTATTGGCAGTGTCAATCTGTGGCCAAAGGTTCTGACTAAGACTTTAAACCGGGGTAAGTGAGTATGCTTGCGTGACACAAAAGCAGCGACAATAGAAAAGGGCACGTGCCCACCACTGCCCCCACCTGTAGCGGTACTTTTAAGTCTCCTGACGAATGCCGGCCAGTTTACTCTCCCACCGCCAGGCATCGGCCACAATCGTTCTCAGATCATCATGCTGAGGCTGCCAGTCAGTAAGTCTGCGGATTTTTTCGGATTGGGCAATCAATGACGCCGGATCACCGGGGCGCCGTTCTGCTCTTTCCACAGCAAAAGCGACGCCGCTGATCTCTTTTACGACATCAAGCACTTCCATAACAGTGCTGCCCCAACCGTAGCCGACATTCATTGCTGTCGAATCTCCGCCACACTCCAGATACTGCAAGGCAGAAAGATGGGCAGCGGCCAAGTCTTCAATATGGATATAGTCACGCACCCCGGTGCCGTCATGAGTCGGGTAGTCGGTTCCGTATATTCTCACACAGTCACGCTGTCCCAGCGCAGTCTGGCAGGCAACCTTTATCAGGTGGGTGGCTTCGGGAGTGCGCTGCCCGATTCGTGCCAACGGATCGGCGCCGGCAACGTTAAAGTAGCGCAGAGCCACATACTTAATGCCGTGCGCCGCGGCTATGTCCCGCAGCATCCATTCGCTCATCAGCTTGGAGGTGCCGTACGGATTGATCGGAATGGTAGGGCTTTCCTCGGAGGCCACGCCACCGTCTGGCATTCCATAGACAGCGGCAGTGCTGGAGAAGATAAAGCGTTTGACACCATACTTCACGCATGTTTCCAGCAGAGCAAGTGTATTACGGGAGTTATTGTTGTAATATTTGATTGGCAGGGTTACCGATTCCGGCGCAACGATGGAGGCAGCAAAGTGAAAAACCGTATCTATTTTGGAGCGGGAGAATAACTCATTCAAGTGAACTGTGTCGGCAAGTTCACCAACCACCAGTTCCTCGCCCTGCGTCAGAGCATCGCTGAATCCGGTGGACAGGTTGTCGAAAACCACAACAGTGTGCCCTGCTTCAGTGAGCTGTCGGACCACGTGGCTACCGATATAGCCACAACCACCGGTTACAAGTATTTTGTTCATTACATTCCCCCGTTAATACGACTTTAAACCTTTTTAGTCACAGATGTACACAGGTATGCTCAATGGCTAGCCCGCTCTGGTTCGCTCGCCGACAAAACCTTCTGCAAATTGCGCACCCGCTGCCAAACCAGCGCTTTCGGCAACGTCATGGCCATTGTCTGCATGCAGCGTTCCAGCAGACCTTGACGCTGTTGAAGCTGGTGAATTGCTTTCCCCAGATCAACGCGGATAGCCTGTCCATAAGCAGCCTCAGCTTTAGCGATAGCCTGGCGCAACAAGGATAATCGGGGCTGCATCATGGCCAGATCAATCAGATCTCGACTAAAAACCCCGTCGTCGGACCAGCGGTCGGAGTTAGCCAGAAGCTTGCTCGCGGCCATGTCCAGCAGCGTCAGGGTGGAAATTCCGCAGACCACATCTTTCGCTGTTGGCGCGGCCAGCTTGATCCGACTTTCCAGAACGATCTCGAATTTGATGGACTGTCCGGCCACCGACAGCATTGTCCTGATGCCATATTGATCAGCCCGGATGTCTCGCAACTGGGCTAACGGCGGCTGATCGGGCAGCACAATAGCGTTAATGCCATCAGTACCCATCAGCAATTGTCGCAAGCTTCGGTAGTGTGTTACATCCGACAGCATAAAGTCGATGTCGACTGACTCACGGTATTCGCCGAAACGGAGCGCAATTACTGTTCCGCCACCGAACAAGCAACCAAACTCTTTCAGCAGTGTCCCGTTCAAGGCGTTGAGCACCGTGGCAATGCGTTTGTGGAAGGGTCGCTCAAACATTGCTATTGTCCCCCCTCAAACGCCAATTGCAATGCATCGACCAGCTGTCGCTCATGCACCGTCAAGGTCTGCTCATCCAAATGTCGCCAATTACGCTCGTAGATACCCCAGGCCTCTTTTGGCGATAAGGTCTCAGCCCCCTGCACCTGCCAGGCGAGTTGCTTAAGCTGCGGATAATCCATCAGGCAAATACGTGCGGGTATCCAGCCTTCCCGGTCCACAACACGATTCGTTTCGATCAATTCTACAGGCGTAACCAGTCCGAAGTTCAAGCCCAGCGCAACCGAGGCATTCACGTAGGCCCCCATAGTCACGGCCGGCTCTCCTTTTTCGATGCGATGCAAAGTAACCCGCGACATGCCCGCGGCTTCTGCCGCCGTGGTGGCACTGATCCGTAGTGCCTTGCGATGGGCACGAATCTGCTCCCCCAGGGCAATCAGATGCTCTGCTGTGTAACTGGCGATAACGGGTGGTTTGGCTGGCATAATGTTGCTCATTGTATACAATATTATACTAATGTCAATAATAAGAAACAAAAGAGGCGTCGTAAGACAAAAAGCGCTCCTACTAAGTATGAGAATAGACGGCTATTACTGACACATAATTGCCATTTTCTGATGGTTCTGTGAACATCGCCTGGTGGCGCCTACTATTGGCAGTGTCAATCCGTGGCCAAAGGTTTTCGCTTTTAACCTTCTTTAGCCACAGATGGGGAGACTCCCCTTGACTTAGTGCAATGATTGCACTATTATTTTTCGTATGCCACTTATCCAAAGATTTCTTAATTGTGCTATTTTCGTAAACACTCGTGATCATAATCCGCCTCATTTCCATGTCAGGATGAGCGACGGACGTGAGGCATTGGTCGGCATTGCAGATCTTGTAGATTCTTTCGCACGACGTGTCAAAACGAGAAATTAAAGATGCACTCAATTGGGCGGCAAACAATAAAGACCTGCTCTCTGCCAAATTCAAGGAGTTCAACCCATGAATAACCTGCACTTCAGAATACAGGCTGTTGAAGTAAAGGAGCTCTACCGTCTCTCAATTACATTCAAAGACGGAAAGACTTTCTATGTAGATCTTGAACGCATAATCAAAGAATATCCTGCTCTTGCTCCACTGCTGAACAAAGCTCTTTTCTCTCAAGTCCATGTTGACGAGCATGGAACCACTCTTACCTGGAATGACGAGATAGATCTTGCTGCTGATAACGTGCGGGCTGAAGCGGTTGAACAGTCGGGCAACATATCTCACGAGCGCATTTGGAATTGGATGCACCGTAACAGTCTGACGCTTGATACCGCTGCAGCCGCATTAGGCATCAGTCGCAGAATGGTCGCTTATTACCGTAACGGTGAACGACCTATTCCAAAACATATCTGGCTTGCTTGTTTAGGCTGGGAGCACTTTGGCAACAGCAAACCGGATTTTACGCGTGCAGCTTAAGGTAAAATCAGAACTAACTGACCGTTTTGGGGTATCCCGTATTGCTCTTTTTGGATCAACTGCTCAAGTAGCTTGCGTGACACAAAAGCAGCGACAATAGAAAAGGGCACGTGCCCACCACTGCCCCCACCTGTAGCGGTACTTTTAAGTCTCCTGACGAATGCCGGCCAGTTTACTCTCCCACCGCCAGG